>Ga0255400_10024_pt1 | contig 16385 bp, 12 predicted proteins | sample ANMaggSeSYBR01G7_FD_182117 | JGI IMG/M metagenome (GOLD analysis project Ga0255400, IMG submission 182117) | Sediment cell enrichment communities from methane seep in Santa Monica Basin, California, United Staets - ANME aggregate JGI... | ecosystem: Environmental > Aquatic > Marine > Cold seeps >... | reverse complement strand
ACTGAAATAAAACCGGAAAAACCAAAGAATAAACGTCCTTTGCAAATCATATTGGGGATCGTGTTTTTATTGCCCGCACTTGCAATGCTGATTATTACGCAGATCATTCCGACGGTGAAAACGATAGTCCTCAGCTTTCAAGATGTAAAAGGGCTCAAAGATGGAGTATTCATCGGGTTTGATAATTATGTCAGACTCTTTGAAATGCCAATATTCGGAGACACTATTGTTTTCTCTTTGATACTGTTTTTTGTACGCCTGACGGCTGTGATTATCCCGCCTTTGGTCATCGCACTTGGCATCGCTTCCTTCAAGGGCGGCTTTCGCAAAGTCTTACGGATATTCGCCAATATCCCCCTCGCCATCTATGCACCTGTACCTTTGGCTTTGGGCTGGTTCTTAATGCTTCATCCCTACTATGGTTTTTTGGGAGATTTATTGACTTTCCGAACACCTGCGGCGGCACGCTTGTCGCTGATCCTGATGGAAGGGCTTTCCTTTTTTGGCTTGGCTTGCGGCATTGGCGCCACGGCATACTTGGCGGCACTATTGGGTGGGGTCAAGCAGGAAGGCAAGCGCTCGGTTGTAAGGAGCATGCTCATCGTCGGGCTAATTATGGTACTGGCAGTGCTTGCAATAAGCTTGCAAGATTTTGATTCTGTCTATTTAACCACTCGCGGTGGCCCCATGAACAGCACCAATACTTTTGGCTTGCTTCAGTTTTCATTGGCTTTCATTTTCATGAACTTTGGATTGGGAGCTGCATTAACATCCATATTGATCCTGATTGCCAGCTTTTCAGGGTTTATTGCCGTGTTACTTTTGGTGGTCAGTCGGGCCAGGCTGCTACGCATGGGCGAAAAAGCCAAAGCGCCATTGGTGCAGAAGGCAAGGGTATTGTGGATCATATTGCTGGTCTTGCTTTTAATAGCCTTCATTGTCAGCCTGCTGCCTTATGTGCTGGTGCTTATCATCAACATCAGGAGATTAGGTGTGGGAGATAAAAGTATGCTTGACATTGCGAAGTTTTCTCTTACAAAGGTTTTGTTGAACACATGGCTGCCTTCACTCGTCACAGTTCTGCTGATCCAGCTGCCGGTGGCTTTCCTGACTGCTTTAGGCATCGGTGGTTTACGGCCGCTTGGTAAAGCCAGTGAATGGCTCTTGTTGCTCTTTGCCCCCTGGCTCTTCTTTACCCCGATGCTGCTGGATATTGCCAATTTCCAAACAGCGCGTAATCTAAAGCTGTTTAATACCTTGCCAGGGCTGGTGCTACCCTTCCTGTTCAATGTTCCCCTACTGATGATCTTAACCTTGTTTTTCAAGGGGCAGCGTGAGAAGTGGGATGCTGAAACTGAAAAGCAGTCTTTCTTCAAATCAGTTATTGCTCCGGTATTGCCCATGGCAGCCCTGGGTGCCTTGCTTTCTCTGGTTGTGATGCAGCAGAATTTGCTATGGCCAACGCTGGTGTCCAATCATCCAGATAAATTCACTCTGCCTATGCTTTTGACTTACAATTCTCGGATGTTCGAAGCTGGTATTGCCTCATTCGAGGTTTGGGGGATTTCCCTGCGGATTCTTGCCGCTTTGGGAATGTTCATCCTCCTGGGAGTCTTCCAGCTTTATTATCTGGATCGAGTCGCTTTTAGAACTGGCAAACAATAAATGCATCAAAGCAAATTTGGCAGAGCCAGCATCATGGCTCTGCCTTTTTTTGCCAGATGAGGGAATTAATCCGGATTCGGTCCCCCATCCGTGAAGAAACGGTTAAAATGTATATATTGAATGATCCACTACCTCATGAAAGGGAGTCCTCTTGAACATTCGCCGTAATTGGCACGGTTATCTCAGAGCTTCAGATGAGAAGCCACAGGTCAATCGCTCCTTATTAAAACGCGTTGCTTCTTACGCAAAACCATACCGCTTGCGGATATTGGGTTCTTTGATCGCAATCCTGCTCTATACTGTTTTGGGACTACTGACCCCGCTGATCCTGCGCGCGTTGATAGATAAAGCCATCCCTCAAGAAGATATTCAGCGTCTGATCCTTTATGCCGTGGGCTTATTGCTAGTCCCGATCTTGAGCGGGGCTTGTCAGGTGCTTGAACGGAGTTTTAGTGCCACGATTGGCGAGGGGGTTATTTATGACCTTCGGGTGGCGCTTTACTCCCGCCTCCAGCGCATGTCATTACGTTTTTTCACACATACTCAGGTGGGCGAATTGATCAGCCGCCTGAATAATGATGTGGTTGGTGCGCAGAATGCGATTAACCGCACCTTAGTCAGTATGGTGAAGAATTTTATCCAGGTGATTTTGGTGCTGATCGTCATGTTCACGCTTGAATGGCGTTTGACCTTGATGAGTGCTGTAATTGTGCCCTTGTTCATTTTCGCTGCCAGACAGTTAGGGGCGGTCTTCCGCGAGATTGCTAGGCGCCAAATGGAAGTCAACGCCCGCATGAATGCCAGCCTGGGTGAGACGCTCAATATTGGCGGGGCACTGTTAGTGAAGCTCTTTGGGCGTCAAAAGGACGAGGTTGAGCGTTTTGGAAGCAGGGCTGATGAAGTGCGTCAGCTCGGCATTCGGCGTGCCATGCTGGCGAGGTTATTTATCGTGTTGATTGGGCTCCTGACGGCAATTGGCACTGCCTTGATCTACGGTATTGGCGGCTATATGGTGATCCTGAAAGTTTTTACATTAGGTACGATCGTGGCGTTTGGCAGTTATTTAGCCCAGTTGTATAGCTCTTTTCAAGGATTGGTGAATGCGCCGGTAGAATTCTCAACATCACTGGTGAGTTTTGAGCGTGTCTTTGAAGTTATCGATTTGCCTTTGGATATCATCGAACGCGATCCGCCTGTTTCGATGCAGCCTGTAAAAGGTGAGCTTATCTTTGAGCATGTGACTTTCAAGTATGCAGACTCGTCCGAGGGGCTTTTGCATGATGTCGCTCGTCCCTATTCAGCTGATCAGCTGCCCCGCGGTATGCTTTCCGAGACCCGCTTTGAGAAGAAAACGATTAAAAATGACCAGACGAATCAAGCCAGAGAGATGGCTCTTGAAGATATTGATTTCAAGGTCAGCTCGGGACAGTTGGTGGCTCTGGTTGGCCCCAGCGGGGCTGGAAAGACAACCCTTACTTATCTCATCCCGCGCCTTTATGACCCGACCGAGGGGCGTATCCTGCTGGATGGGCAGGACCTGCGCGACCTAAGCCTGGCGGATTTGGCAGAGGTAATTGGCATGGTCACGCAAGAGAGTTACCTGTTTCATGACACCGTGCTTGCCAATCTGCTTTACGCATGCCCGGATGCCAGCCAGGAGGCTGTTGAAGCCGCCGCGCGCACGGCAAATATACATCAATTCATCAGTGCGCTCCCAGAAGGCTATTACACCGTGGTCGGTGAGCGTGGTTACCGCTTGAGCGGAGGCGAAAAACAGCGTCTGGCTCTGGCGCGCGTTCTCTTGAAAGACCCGCGCATTTTGATCCTCGACGAAGCCACCAGTTCCCTGGATAGCGAATCCGAAGCCTTGATACAGGAAGCAATGGGGCGCGTATTGACGACGCGCACGAGCATCGTGATTGCGCACCGTTTGAGCACGATCCTTTCAGCGGATCTGATCCTGGTTTTGAACCGTGGCAGGATCGTCGAGCGCGGCACACACGCGCAGCTTCTCGCCAAGGGTGGTTTATATGCCCAGCTTTATGAAACGCAATTCGAAGGTCAGAAGCCTGATGGCAATGGGATGCACTAGCTAAACCAGGAGATAGTGGATCGATGAAGGTTTGCAGGGTATATACTGTTGAAGGAGTGGAAGATCGTGGCTAAATCAATTACGGCATTGTTATTTGGTGCGGGCGCACGCGGCGCAGATGCTTATGGCCCCTATGCGTTGCTGCACCCTGAAGAAATTCAATTTGTTGGGGTGGCGGAACCAATCACCGCGCGGCGCGAGCGTTTTGCCAAAATGCACAGCATACCTGAAGCGCGCTGTTTTGAAACCTGGGAAGCCGCGCTGCAAGCGGGCAAGATCGCGGATGTGGTCCTCAACTGCACGCAGGACCATATGCATTATCAATCCGGCATGGCAGCGTTGAAATTGGGCTATGACATGCTGCTCGAAAAACCGATCTGCAACACGCTGGGGGAGACTTTGACTCTGGTCAAGACCGCTGAGAAACTTGGCCGCAAGCTACAGATCTGCCACGTGCTGCGCTACACGGACTTCTTTCGCACAGTGTATGAGATCGTCCAGTCGGGCAAGCTGGGGCAGATCATCACCGTTTCGCAGCGCGAGAATGTCTCATCCTGGCATATGGCGCATAGCTACGTGCGTGGGAACTGGCGCCGCAAGGAAGAGTCTTCCCCGATGATCCTGGCAAAGTGCTGTCACGACCTGGATTTTCTCTATTGGCTGATGGGTGAGCCAGTCCGCAGCCTGAGCTCAACTGGCAATCTGCGCCATTATCGGCCTGAGAATGCTCCCGCAGGTGCCCCAATGCGCTGCACGGATGGCTGCCCGGCGGCTGAAGACTGCCCATTTTATGCACCGCGTATTTATCTTGATAACATGCCTATCAAGCGCATTGTCAGCCAGAGCCACAATAAACTCTTCAGAATCCTGGGTAATCTGGCGATCAAACACCCGAATTTTACATATAACCTGGGTAGGTTAGTCCCGCTGGTGCGCCAGTTGACTAAATACGCCGGCTGGCCGCGCTCGGTGATCACCGATCAGCCTGAAAGTGACGCAGCGGTGGTCGCAGCGCTGCGCACAGGTCCCTATGGGCGCTGTGTGTACTACTGCGATAATGATGTGGTCGATCATCAAGTGGTGACGATGGCATTTGAAGGCGGCATCTCCGTCACGTTGACGATGCACGGTCATTCACATGAGGAGGGCCGCACACTGCGCATTGATGGCTCGCGTGCCACACTGCTTGGCAAATTCGGCTTCAGTCACAGCTACCTGGAAATATTTGACCACCGCGGATACTTGAGCGAGCATCTGGATTTTGCCAGCGGGGTTGAGGAAACTTCCGGGCACGGCGGCGGCGATTTTGGCTTGATGCGCCAGTTCGTGCAGACCATGCGCGGCGACGCGCCGCCGTTAACCAGCGCGCGCCACTCACTCGAGAGTCACTTGATGGCTTTCGCCGCTGAAGAGGCGCGGCTGAATGCTAAGGTTGTGGATATGCAGGAGTTTAAGAGCAGGGCGAATGACGGGTAGAGAGTGAGGCCAAGTGAGGTAATGCTGGCTTTCAGATTTGTGTTGGTTAGCGATTTTGTTGTACAATTAATCTTGTTTGTCACACATGCGAAATTGAAGAATTTTTGAGTCAGTTTATCTTAAATAAAAAAACTTATGAGACCAAAACGAATCATTTTAATTAGACATGGAGAATCCGAAGGTAATGCGGATAAAAAAGTGTTTGAAACTATCCCTGATTACCAGTTAAATTTAACGCCAAGAGGGGAAGAGCAGGCAAAACAAGCAGGACAAGAAATTAAGAAGATTATTGGGAAGGAAACGATACAAGTTTACATTTCACCTTACTATAGAACACGTCAAACCTATCAACATATTCAAGAAAGCATAAAGGATAATGTAGTAAAAGAATTTGAAGACCCACGCATTAGAGAACAAGATTGGGGGCACTTACGAAATTATGAAGATAATCATGAGATTCAAAAAGAACGCGATGATTTCAGTACGTTTTATTACCGCATACCAGATGGCGAATCGGGTGCAGATGTATATGATAGGGTGAGCACTTTCCTTGAGTCATTGCATCGAGATTTTCAAAAACCAGATTGTCCAGAAAATGTACTTATCGTCACCCATGGTATGACTCTTCGATTGTTTCTAATGCGTTGGTTTCACTGGAGCGTTGAAAAACTTGAGTCGTTACGCAATCCAAAGAATTGTCAAATTGTTGTCATGCAAAAAGAGTCTAGTGACCGCTATGTCCTAATTAGCGAATTGGCTCGGAGAAAATAAAATCGCTTTTTTACAAGATATACCTGACACCGCGTGCAGACCATGTGCGGCTTGATGGGCACGTTGTGGACATGCAGGCGTATAGAATGAGGGTGAAGGGGGAAAGTTTAAATGATAGCCTAAAACAAAACCAGATACGATACCCCCATGTTCTTAATCATTTGGATGAAAATTACGTAGGCGATATACCCCGAAGGCTTTGCAGGTTTAGCTAAGAAATGCTTAGTTATAAGCTTCGCGAGTTGCTGCGTCTGATAAAAGTGGGGCAATCATCTTTTGAGCTGCAGGTGTATCCCAGGTTCCCAGGTGTGTGTGCATTTCAAGATATTTTTTGGGAATGGGGTGCGTGCCAACTACAACTTTCACACCATATTTTTTCTCTAGGAATGCGCTGAAAGTTTCGATGTAAGGACATGGCGGATATCCGACAACCAGGCCGGTGGCAAGATGAATGACCTGTGCCCCATTTTTCACCATTTCCTCACCAGCATACTCAACATTGCCGCCCGGACATCCATCACAGCTTGTATACCCCACAAGTTCAACTTCAACATCTGAATAAATGCTAAAGGCGCCCTCCCTGTTCTTCATTGCCCTCAGGCATTTTCCACCAGCGCATGTGCGGTAACGATCGCATATGATGATTCCAATTTTTATAGTTGATTTCATTACTTTCACTCCTGCCCCTGCGTTCTGATTCTGATCCAAGTTTTTTATAGTAGTTGTTTGGCGCCAGAGTATGCCTCTGCAACGCTTAATACAGCTGCAGCATGTCCAGGCATTTCCTCAGGATTCCGACTTTTCATATCTTCGAAATAAACACCGCTTGTATGCAGTTTTATGCTGCCTTTAATTTGATATGACTTACGGTCTTTGGTGATAAAGAGCAGGGATGCTTTACTTCCAGAAAGGATATTAGCTTTTGTCTTATCGAAATAGTTGTCAGCGATGATCATTGTACTTTCATCATATTTCCTGACGCAAGATACATAGACTGCATTTGGCTTTCCCTGCGGATCAACTGTGGTCAGGATGCATGTTCTTTGACGATTTTCCCATTCTTTAACAATTATTTCTGGCAATTTTGGCATTCCTTTTAAGCTCCCTATTGATTTGTTATATGTGTAATTTAATGAATTTGTCTCAGGAATCATTTTACACCTGAATAATATCCGTAAAAGGATCTTCTTTTAAACATAGAGCGCCTATGTTGATTACTATATCATCTGAGGTAACCTGAATTTACTGCTGCTTTTGGATGAGCGCCGTTAATAACTTGCCAGGTCAAAGCGGGTGCTAAAAAGATCAGCGCCGTAAAAGTCGCGACAGTGCCGGCAAGCGCCAGCCCCCCTCGCCGCCGACGCGGATATCCCGCCGCTGGAAGCGCCACCAGGCGAGTAACGTGAAGATGATTGCCCCCGCCAGCAGACCACTCAGCCATACCCAGTTTAAGTCAAATATGGCATCGCCGCCCTGGTAGTAGTACAGCGGCGTGTATTTGATCATTGCTTCGAGGTTCTCGTTCATGTTAGACAACCCGATTAACAGGTAGTTAGCGACCAGTAATCCCCCGCAGAGCGTCCCGGCAGCGCGCGCTGAGGGCAGCAGCATACTGAGCAGAAGCGCCAGCGAGCCAAAGAACAGTAGCAACGCCATCAAGGGCAGGAAGGGCCGCAGCAATTCAATCCAGCTTAGTCCTAGGCTGGAGGGAGTAACAAGCCAGCTAAACCAGCTCGTGAACAGGATCAGCGCCAGCGCACTTACGAAACCCACCATGCGTCCCCAGAAAAGTGCGCTGCGGCTGACGGGATAGGACAGCACCAGGTCCAGGATGCCTTTTTCCTCGTCGCTCACCAACAGAGCGTTTCCCATCGCAGCGGCAAGAACGCCGATGATGACCGCCATGTAACCAAAAAAGTAAAGATCAAGGTATCCGTCGGGTTTGGTGATGGCAAACATAGAATCACCAAAGAAAGCCATTATTTCCTGGGGATAACCTTTCATGAGTTCAACAAGCCCTTCCATCCCCGCGATAGAATCGTAGAAGGATGCCATCAGCACACTATATAGGGTTATCCCTATCACCCATCCCAGTAACTGCCCCCGCATATGACGCAATGTGTGTTTGAATTCTGCGAACATGTCAGTTTATCTCCTCTTCTTTGTCCTCATCCTTGTAGTAGGTCAGGAAAATATCCTCCAGCGAGGGGCGTTCGATCTTAATATCACGCACCCGGTAAGCGCCCAATGCTTTGATGAGGCCGTCCATCTCGCCTTCAACTTGCAAGTGTGCGCTGGTGCCCTTGTTGAGGGAGAGTAAGGTGACGCCTTCTATCTCGGCCAGCGGCGTGGAGTCAATTGTTTCTGAGAAACGCACCCGAATCCGGCGCAGAGACATCTCCATGAGCCGGTGGGGATCTGCCTCCTCCACAATAATGCCCTGGCGAATGATTGCCACGCGCTCAGCCAGGATTTCCACTTCGCTGATGATGTGGGAGGAGAAGAAGACTGTGGCTCCCTCAGCTTGGGCTTCTCTGAGCATACGGTAAACCTCGTGCTGCATCAGGGGATCGAGACCGCTGGTAGGCTCATCCATCAGCAGCAATTCGGGGCGAGACATGAGAGCCTGGACGATGCCGACCTTTTGCTTGTTGCCCTTGGAAAGATTTTTGATGGGCATGGCGAGGTCGAGATCCAGCCGCCGCGCAAGTTGCTGCACAAAATCCCAGTCAATATGATTGCTGCGCAAATCCTTGTAGTAGCGCAGTTGGTCCTTAACTTTGTAGCTATCCTCCATGTGCAGTTCGCCGGGCAGATATCCCGTGCGGGCGCGCACAGCCACGGGGTCAGCCTGCGGGTCGAATCCAAGCACGCGTAGTGTACCGCCCTGGGGGCGGATCAGGTCCAGCATACATCGGATTGCGGTGGTTTTACCCGCTCCGTTAGGACCGAGGAAACCGAATATCTCGCCGCGCCGCACCTCCAGGTCAATGCCCCGCAGGGCCTGGATTTTGCCATACGACTTGGTCAGACCACGCGCCCATAAAGCGACATTATCCTTCATAAAATTCTCCTTCTTGCAAAGCCGAATAATTGTTCTGGAATTATAACCCCGCTTCAGGTATCCAGTGCAACAGCATGCGGGGTTGGCTTGAGGGTATTAGTAAATCAAGCCGGATGGGTGACATTACCCCATTAATCCAACCCAGAACTTTTATAGATGATGAACTTTTCGTAGTTTTCGCATAGACTGAAGCGCCTCAAGGTGCCTCAGTCGTATGCCCACACCGTCCCCTTGTGGGAATGCAGGAGCATTGGGCGAAGGCAGTTTTCGCACGAATCGCAAGAATCGCAACGATTTCTACACACCCCCCACGCGGCCTACCCTCCTTGCGGGTGTTTATGCCCCTTGAGGGTACTAAGGATGTGCCTTTTTCCACCTTGGTTTACGAAATACCATTAGTTGAGAGGGTTTTTAGAATCAGAGTATAATGTTTAAGCCGACTTGAATTTAACTATATAGATCCTTTATTTATAGATTGAATTAATCTGACCAATTCGTTAGGAGGTGTAAGGATGACTACGAAATCTGAGAAACAAATGGCAAAGATGGTTGATCCAGTTCAACCTCATTGTGATGAAAAGATTTCAGCAGCCATAACATGCAGTCACGCTGGGTCAATGCGTTCCCTATTGGTTTCCAAACTAATGGGACAAGGCGGTGGAGGCGGGAAAACCAGCAACCTACCCAATCCTGTTTTTCTTGCAATCGGTGAAAAATCGATTTATGCTTTCAAATATGTTCCCAGGGGATTTAAATTTAAGTTCAAGCAGGAAGTTGCCCGATGGAAAAAAGATGAGGTTGATATTGAATATGAGTTTTCAGGAGGCATGGCAACCTTTGTTATAACTACAAAGTCAGGTGATACTTACGCCCTGGAATTTCCAATAGTAATGGGCGGGAAAGAACTTGGTGAAATGTTCTTCAGCGCACTTCAAGCGAAATAAAGTCACGAAGAGGAATATTATCCATTCATAAAATTTTCTCAGGCATCTTGATGTACCACTGATTAATTGTTTTCAAAATTACTTGATATTAAAACAAAGAGGGATTTAGGTAATAGAATCGCGCCCCAGAGAGGTTCGAACTCACAACCTCTTGGCACCCCTTGTGGGTGCAAAGAGGTGAAGACTCTTTTGCACTTAAATAAAAAGTGGGCGGGGACTGCACAGCGGTCGAACTCATGGGATAGATAAAAGATAGATTGCCAGGCCATCTTCGATGGCTCGCTGCGCTTGCAATAACGGATCTTTTTGACACTGCGAGGAACGAAGCAATCTAAGCGCCACCGGTAACCTGCACTACCATCGACCTGAGAATCCTCCTGAGGGTGCACTCCTGCGAAAAGCCCTCCTAAACGATGAATTAACAGGAAAATAGATCAATATATTTACGTTTTGGGGATATTTAGGCAGGAGTAAAGTACAATTGTGAGCTGGGAGAAAATTATGGATTCAGAAACTAACATTGAGCAGGGAAAATTTCAAACCGCAGGAGTGATTCTAGCTTCTACCGCTCACGGCATGCACGATACTTATACCGGTTTCCTGCCTGCATTGTTACCCTTGCTCATTCAAAAGTTTTCATTGACCAATACAACTGCTGGCTTATTATCCTTCTTCATGCGACTCCCATCTCTTCTTCAACCTTTAATTGGGCAACTGGCAGATCACGCGAATTTGCGCATTTTGGTTATCCTCGCTCCAACCTTCACGGGAATTGCCATGAGTATGCTGGGTATTGCGCCAACTTATGGCCTTTTAGTCTTTCTATTGGTTCTTGCAGGATTAAGTTCAGCATCACTGCATGCTGTCGGCCCTGCAATAATGAGCCGCCTGGCTGGAAATAAATTAGGAAAAGGGGTGAGTTTCTGGATGGTTGGGGGAGAACTGGGGCGGTCATTGGGTCCAGTGATCGTCGTAACAGTTATAAGTTACCTGACCCTGGAAAGATTGCCCTGGTTGATGCTGGCCGGTGTGTTTACCTCGATCTTCCTCTATATAAAATTCAAATCACTGGCAATACAACCAACCAGGAATGGTAATGGCGCCAATTGGAAAATCATCTTCCATAAAATGCGCGGGGTCATGGTGCCTCTGACCTTTGTCCTATTTACACGCACTTTAATGGCAGCGACCTCAACTGTTTTTCTTCCCACTCTTCTCACAAACGAAGGTTCAAGCCTCATGATGGCAGGTGCTTCATTAACTATCCTGCAGGTCGCTGGCGTGATGGGAACTTTATTGGCAGGCCCGCTCAGCGATAGGTACGGCCGCAGGGGAATATTGGTAATTTCATATATTGCCACACCTGTCTTCATGTTTCTGTTCCTTCAAAGCAAAGGCTTGTGGCAGATCCCATTCCTGGTGTTGACGGGCTTCTTTGGCATTTCTGTGACCCCGGTCATTATGGCGATGGTCCTGGAGAATTTTCCGGATAATCGCTCCCTGGCTAATGGCATCTATATGGCTGTCGCTTTTTTGTTGAACTCGCTGGGTATTTTATTGGCTGGTAAACTGGGAGATCTGCTGGGTTTGCGCTATACATTTTTGCTTAGTATCGGTTTGATCCCCTTAGGTTTACCTTTTATTTATTTTCTGCCTAAATCGAAAAGACTCAGGAATTAAAATAATAATGAGCGCGGACTGCGCAGCGCTCGAACTCACGACCTTGTCGTGCCCCTTGCGGGCATATATCATACCCCCTGCGGGTATTCTATACTCCCTGAGGGTGTTTTTATGCCCCCTGAGGGTGCTAAGGATGTGATTTTCCCACGCTGGCTTATGGAAAATAATTAATTGAGAGGGCTTTTAGAATCAGAGTATAATGTTTAAGTTAGCGATTATTTTATGTATTACCAGCCTGTTTGGTCTGGATATTTAATCATCAACTTATGAGTGTTTTCAAGAAATAGCGCAGGTAACAAATGAATATACAATTCAGGAAATTAATCACAGTCATAGTCGTTGCGCTGGCAATTTTGGCCTGTGCATTGCCATCCCAGCTAAATCTTCTTCGGGAACCAACACCAACCCCTACAGCTACGCAACCGCCAACGCAAACCCCTACGCAAATGCCAACACAAACCTCACTGCCTACGAATACACCGACGGCTACTTCTACAGCCACTATGATACCTACCCCAACGCCAATTCCCCTTAGTATTCAACTCCAGGATGATGGGACTACAATTATTATTGATCCAGAAATTGGCTGCCAGGTCACTTTTCCCAAAGGTTGGGGCGTGGTTAGCCTTGTGGGCGAAGAGCTAGACACGGCATTAGTTGAGGCATACGAAATTTATCCTGAACTGCAACCCTTCGAAGCGCTCCTGGAAATTAAGGCACAATCAACAGCACGTATTATCGCTATCGACATGATGAATTCGCATTGGCCCGGCGATTATGTATCTTTAGGAGTTAGTATTGGTTTGAAAGGGTCTGGTTTAGAAAAGTGGCTTGATACTTATATGGGCTTAATAAAAAACACATCTATAGCGGGTTCCAATCCCACCATCATCAAACATGGAGTTATAACAAATTCAAAAGGTACCTCGCTGGCTTTTCTGGATTACCGGGGGTCTCTTATGGATGGGAAAATAAAAACCCACACTTATTTAATTAAATTCCAGTATAGTGATGGCACAGTGCTATTCTCGTTTTCAATCGATGAGCCCCTTAACGGTTATGCTCAGCAAGCCATCAGAACGATCCAGGATTCGATTCAACTTCTTAGCCCATGATTTATCACCTGTCTGGTCATAGCTTGTAGATTAGAAATAAAATCTCATAATCACCTAGCCCCCAACCCCAATGTATGTAAATATGCGCATTGACAACTTGTTCGGCTGAACTGGACGCAGAGCCTTTTACAGGGCGCTGCCAGACGATGAAGGACAATCCCAGGGAAGATGGAACTATATAGTTCAGTATATAGATAGAGGTTGTAGTATATAGAAAACATAAAAAAACTATATAGAACAATGTTGTTCTATATAGTAATAAAAAATGGGCGCGGCGGACTGCGCAACGCTTGAACTCACGACCTCACGGATTACGAAATGATCCCAATAAGGATATTAATTATGTACTTTATTTCCACCTGGTATCATCGGTTCTGCACCAGCGTTGCACCCGCTGGGAAGGCGACTCATTTTTTATTCTTCCGACTCCTCTGATGAGATGCGCGACCAGGCCAAAATTGGGCTGGATGAGCGCCTTCGACAAACTGGTCGCCTGCGTGAAGGCTGGCGGAGAAAACTAACGCTCCCTTCCTGTCGCAGGCATCTCTGCTGTATAACATGGCGAGCACTCAACAGAAGTGGAGTGCTCAGCCGTAAAAGGGGATTACCCTTTTTTACTTCTTCTTCGAGTGCACGGCAGCGGTTGAAGTGGCAATTTCGCTGCCTTTCAGGCCATCCATTGGATACAGGATGATAGTCGAGCTCTCCTCTTTCGACATCTCCAACAACGCCTGGATCTGGCGCAACTGCATCGTACCTTCGGATGAGGCGAGAATTTCACTTGCCTTCGCCAGTGATTTAGCCACCATCACCTCAGCATCCGCCTGGATCTTTTTCGCTTTTGAACTTCTTTCGGCACGCGCGATTACGGCCAGTTCCTCTACTAAGGAAGGTGGTGTTCCCACGTCCGTGATACGAACGGCACGGACGTTCACACCATAATCCTGTGCAACCTTATCGATGTCTGCCTTTAAAGCCTTGGCAATTTTCTCGGTTTCAGACAATAATGGACGCAGTTCATTTCCGCCAATGGTGCTTTTAAGTGCCTCCATGGACGCCCACTCGGTCGTTTTCCAGAAGTCAATCACGTTGATAGACGCTTTTTCCGGGTCTTCGATTTCCAGCTCAACGGCAGCCGTCACGTCCACCGGGATATTATCCTTGGTCAGCGTTTTGGTGGCTTTTACTTCGTAGGTGGAGATGCGTATGTCAATAATATTCGCCACCTCAAAAATGAAAGGTGGAATAAAGAATAAACCAGGTCCCCGGGCGCCAACCGACTTTCCTAGCCGGAGTAGGATTAGGCGCTCCCACTGCGGCAGGATGTAAACGGTTTTCGCCAGCAGATTGCCCAGCCAGAATATCAGCACCAATTTGACAAAGGTTATCAGCAGGCGAATGATCAGGCCTTCAGGAACGGCGGATAAAAGGATACTCCCGATTTTTCCAATGTCAGGATAAACCAGCAAAAGTAACAGTGGGACGATGACCACCAGTCGGATTAAAGTCCTGAGAAATGACTGTACAGTATTGCGTTTTTGCATAATCACAAAACACCTCCTTGTTTTTTTTCAGTAAATGTCTTCTATGCTTATTATCATGGTAATCGGTTGTTAAGTCAATTGTATAGTCGAGGGATTCCCACCATCCTTGGGTTTTACATGACAAAACATGAACAAGGAAAATTTTCAGAGTCGTTCCCAAGGAACGACAGCTCAACTAGCAACAGGCTAAATCTGCACGCCGCCCCTTCCCCAGTACATGAAAACTTTCAAAGGACAGCGCGTGCCAGGCCGACCCGGCGCGCTTGGTAAACCTTGGTAACTTTTTATTAGAGATAAAATTTTCCCAATGGTAATTTTTCAGTCAATCCTCGAATTGTTCAGCGGCTTGGTCATCTTCATCTACGGTGTGCACCTCCTGATCGTATTAATGAAGACTTTTTACGTCATTTCGCTGCTACCTGGACTAACAAAAGTGTGATGGAAATCCGATCCCTTTATAAGGAGGATTGCCAAATCGAGTATACGCTTTTTGGGGTTTTTGTAATAGGCAGTGATGAAATCTCAAATTACACCGAGTCATTTATTACTCAATTTCCAAACGCCAAGTGCCAGTTGATGAATCCTTTCGCAGAAGAAAAAGCATGTCCAACATTTCAGGAGAAATATCCTTATGCCTCCCAGGGAGGTTACTTAGGTTCAACCATTTCGGATGGAGATGGCAATCAATGTGAGATACGATTACTTCTTGTCCTAACAACAGATGATGAGGGAAAAATTATCAAGCAGAAAAATTATTATGATGGGGAAAGTCTTATTGAATGGTGGCTAGCAGAATAGATTAGAAAAAAATTCAAACAAATATAAGCACCATTATATTTCTGGGAGTCGGGGCGGGCGGATTTGCGCAGTCCCCGCCCCGAGGGAAACCGCCGACCTCACGGGCTTAGAAAATAATCCTCATTTGTATATAATAACATATGCTTATGATCTCAAAGACTCGAAACTTCAAACCTAGCGGAAGGTAGCTTTACTCTTGTAGGTAGATAATTATCATGCTACCGTAAAGGGGCTCATGACCTCACGCCTTAGAAAATAATCCTAATTTGTATACAAAATCATATACTTATGATCTCAAAATCTCGATCCTCAAATCTAGTGGAAAGCAGTTTTACTCATGTAGGATGATAATTTTATATTAGCACCCACGACCAATCGGAAAATATATTGATCCCATTTGGATACAAAATAAGATGGTGTTTTTGTCCATAATACCCACTTGCGACGGTTACAGTTGTCTATTTTGTCCACTTCTTCTATCATTTCTACAAAGGTTACACCACGGTTGTACCAGGGATCATCTAGAAAGGCAACTCATTCAGTCAGGCTATCTATATGATTGTCGGCTAATATCCTGCAAATAGAGATGTTGGTAAGTGTAAAAAGGTAGGCTGCTAGCAGAGTTAGTGAGACTCATTCAGTCTTATTGACAAGTAATTCCTCACCTTTTATAACCCGGGCTTGATTATATTTTAAAAATCGGTGAGCGGCATCTGGGTCAGAGAAGCTAATACCAAGGCTGTAGGTAATCGAACTTCCCCAACCATTTGCGTGGGTTGTCACACCATAAAAACTTATCCCATAATGTCCCCCACTTATACTACCCAAATCAATAGTATCAATAGTACCAATGGGGTAATCCTTATACTTGGGTTGTCCTTTGACTATGATAACTTTAATTATTTCGCCAATAAAATACAAAATAAGAAAGGACATTACTGTTGGGCCGCAACATAACCAAAACGAATCCAATTCAAAGCCAAATTCAATCAAGTCAATGACATAAAAGGAAAGCCCAATTAACAAACTTAGCACAATTCTAGCCACATTAATAATCGTTAAAAATTTCGGCTTCTGGATATGTTCTGGACAGTAAGGTATCTCAAGTCGAAATTTTCCTTCGCCTTGCCTACTAAGCATCCTCCTCCCACCGTATTTCCGCCCATATCCCCAAGCCTTAAGGTAATATTTGCCTTCCTTCACCCATAAATACTTTTTGCTTTCATCCACCACCGC
>Ga0255400_10023_pt1 | contig 16415 bp, 17 predicted proteins | sample ANMaggSeSYBR01G7_FD_182117 | JGI IMG/M metagenome (GOLD analysis project Ga0255400, IMG submission 182117) | Sediment cell enrichment communities from methane seep in Santa Monica Basin, California, United Staets - ANME aggregate JGI... | ecosystem: Environmental > Aquatic > Marine > Cold seeps >... | reverse complement strand
TTCTATGCGCGCATCGCTGCTATATCAAGAATGGTGAGAAGGGGCAATGTTTGGTCCGAATAAATGTAGAGGGTCGTTTAAAATCATTGGTTTTTGGCAATGCCATCGCAAAACACATTGACCCAATTGAAAAAAAACCTCTGTATCATTTCTACCCAGGAAGTTTAGCGTATTCAGTTGCTACGCCAGGTTGTAACTTCAAATGTAAGTGGTGCCAAAACTGGGAGATATCACAATTGCCAAGGCTGACAGATCAAATTAGTATCGATTATACATCCCCAGAGGAGATTGTAAAAGAAGCCAAGCGAGGAAAATGTTTAAGTATTGCCTATACCTATACTGAACCGACGGTGTTTTACGAATACACATATGCAATCTCAAGGTTAGCAAAACAAGAAGGTATTTTCAACGTCTATGTAACGAATGGATACATGACCAATGAAATGCTGGAGGTGTATCATCCATTCCTAGATGCTGCTAACGTGGATATAAAAGCTTTCTCAGAGTCAACATATCAGAAGTATGTTGGTGCGCATCTTAAACCTGTTTTGGAAACATGCAAACGGATGAAAGAGCTTGGTATCTGGCTGGAAATAACAACGCTAGTCATTCCTGGTATCAATGATAATCTGAAGGAATTAGCGGATTTGGCCAGCTTTATTGTTAATGAATTGGACGCTGATACGCCATGGCATATCAGCCGCTATTATCCAGATTATGAAATAAATGACATTGAACCTACACCGACCAAGACTTTGGATCGCGTAGCAGAAATCGGGCAGAAGGCTGGATTAAATTATGTTTATCAAGGTAACCTTTCTTTAGAGAGCTCGACTAAATGCCCACAGTGCCAAACCAAATTAATTTCGCGGCGTGGTTTCCAAATACTTATGAACAAAATTGATAAGAACGGTCGATGTCCAGTTTGTGATACCCTGATTGAGGGGGTGGGGCTAGCATGGGTAAAGCAGAAAGAATAGTAATATTTATTGCGGCTGCGCATAGTCTAGCGCTAATAAAGGGAACTACCTACCAGTTACATACTTAATGGGCTATTGAAATGTCGCTTTTAGGACTGCAAAAAGGAATCATATATGGACCGATCCTGTCACGGAGGCTAGGCAGGTCCCTTGGGATTAACTTATTACCTGTAGATAAAAAGCTGTGTTCATTTAATTGTGTTTATTGCCAATATGGTTTTACAGATATATTGGTTACGTCTCCCGCAAGAGAACTGTTTCCAACAGTGGGTCAAGTTGTAACAGCAATTGAGGCATATTTAAAGAAACCCCACTCTATTGATTACCTTACATTTTCTGGCAATGGGGAACCCACCTTATATCCTGATTTTGGTGAAATTGTTGAAGAAACTGTAAAGCTGAGAAATCAGTACCGTCCTAACGCGAAGCTGGCAATTTTATCTAATGCAAGCATGATCAATAAATATGAAATACGTCAAGCTCTTACTCAAATTGATAAGCCTATATTGAAATTAGATGCTGGTGATGCTAATACATTTGAACAAATTAATGATCCTGCTGCTGCTGTTTCGTTTGCGGATATTGTTAAAGGCATGAAATTGGTGGATAGAATTATTATTCAGACTGCTTTGTTTAAAGGTGAGCTTGGAAATATAAGTAAAAGCAAATTAGATAATTAGATGAGTATTCTTGTTGAGATAAAACCGATTGAAATCCAGATTTACAGCACCGAAAGGCCCGTTGCAGACAATCGCGTGATTAATTTGGATTCATTAGAACTAAAGAATATTGCAGAAGTTGTGCATAATAAAACTGGTTTAATTGTGAACCCCTTTTCTGCTTAAGTAAAAAATACCCTACTTATTAATACAAGTGGTAATTGAGCTTACAGCCTGTGTAAGGCGGCTTGTCTGGATCAAGTCCTGGATCTTGTTCAAATATGGATACATCAAGGTGTCTTTTTCAATGAAAGGAACCTGACCCCTGATCAAGGCATACGCAATTGCGGTACCTTTACCGAGCTTAAGACCTTGTGAGTTTTGCTTGCGAAAATCAATTGCCTGGGCAGCTGCCATTAATTCAATAGCCAGGATCGCCTCAAGGTTGGAAGAAATTTCACAAGCATGACAGGCAGCATTAGGTCCCATGCTTACATGGTCTTCAATATTAGCTGAGCAAGGGATGCTGTCCGTGCTTGAAGGATGGGAATATACTTTATTCTCTGAAGCCAAGGCTGCTGCAGTATACTGCATTAGCATAAAACCCGAGTTCAAACCACCATCTTTGATAAGAAATGCTGGTAACAATTGTCCATTGGAGGATGCGTCGACCAATCTTGCCGTTCTTCTTTCGGATATATTCCCCAACTCAGTTAATGCGATCGAAAGAAAGTCCAGAGCAATTGCTAAAGGTTCACCGTGGAAATTGCCGCCCGATAATATTGAAGGTTTTCCAGCAATGTCAAAGAAAATAAGGGGGTTGTCTGTCACGGAATTAAGTTCAATCTCGATAACCCAACGCGCATAGAGGATTGCATCCCTGATAGCACCATGAACCTGAGGAATGCAACGCAGTGAATAGGCATCTTGTACGTTTAGAGGGTTGTCCTCACGGGTAAATTCGCTGCCTGAAATGAGCTCACGGATAATGGCTGCAGATTGGATTTGCCGTGGATGAGGTCTTACTTCATGGATACGGGGATCAAAGGCGCGCGGCGTTCCGTTTAGTGCCTCAAGGCTCATTGAGCCTGCAATATCAGCTGCAAGGAGCAGCTCTTCAGCTTGATGAGTCACCAGCAGACCGACAGCAGCCATAAAAGCGGTGCCATTGGTCAACGCCAAGCCTTCCTTGGCAGCCAATTTTATTGGTTTAAGAGCAGCCAGTGAAAATGCTTCAGCGCTTGGCATTTTACGACCTTGATAAATGACTTCACCCAGCCCGATTAACGGCAGCGCCATATGTGCAAGGGGAGCCAGATCTCCGCTCGCGCCGAGTGAACCCTTGGAAGGCACAACAGGGTGAATGCCATGATTCAACATGCTGCATAGCAATTCGAGTGTTTTAACACGAATGCCAGAGTGCCCTTTGGCGAGGGTGTTTGCCCGGATGAGCATCATTGCACGAGTAGCGGGTTCATCCAAAGCAGGTCCAACGCCTACTGCATGACTCACCAGGATGTTGTGCTGAAGGAGTTCAACTTGATCCGTGGGAATGATGCGGTCTTTAAAAGCGCCGAACCCTGTAGTGATGCCGTATACGATTTCCCCTTTCATGACGAAATCATCAACAGCATCAGCAGCACGCTTGATATTGGTTTTTGCTTTTTCATCCAAGCACACAATTGCAGACTTATCATTTGCAATGGCAAGGACATCGTCAAAGGTTAATGAATTTCCATCAAGGTATATTTTTGGCATAGTTATTTTTATCCATACTACGCATTACTAGGTTAAATGATAAAAGTAGTATAATATGAAATCTGCTCAACTCACATAAACACAAAGATACCTGATAAGTGCTTTATTAAAAATAGGGGATAGACAAAAAGAAATCGTCGAAGCAATTCATATACATAAATCACTCATCAATCGAGAATTGCGCAGGAACCTGAGTTTAAGTTAATAAATAAATCCCTGGAGTTTATCGCTCCAGGGATTTTCTTTCTTATCTACAAGTCTTTTCTACCAACCGCCCAAGCCAGCTCTGTCGGGGCTTATATATTGCATGCCATGGAGGCCCGCACAAGCATCATTTTCAACCTGTTGGATTATTGCGAATGCGCCCCAAATTACCGGACCGATTTCTACACCGGCAGCGTTGTACCAAATGCCATCCTCTACATACGCATCTTCAGGAGCAGCAACAATCTTGACGAAGTAGTTCCATTTGCAAGTTTGTCCGTCTACTTCGTACTCACCGGCTTGATGATTGGTCAGCCAGGCACCCGAACCTATATAACTAGCGAAACCATAGTGGCGGTCCAACTTCCCGTCGCCATCGCAGTCCTTATTGGAAAGCCAGGCGTCATTCCACTTCATAGATAACTTAACATCTTTATATGGTTGGCACCAAGCCGCGTCACGATATGAATCACAGTACATGCCATTGAAGAGGCGTGCCTGATAGTTGTATCCCCATCCATCATAACCAGTTGTGATCACATTTCCATCAGATGCTACTAGCTCGCCGCTCTGGATTGTTGTACAGGTTCCTCCCTTAGCAGCGCTGACCGGAGCTGTTTTAAATCCCACAACCCCAAAAATCATTATACTGATGAAAAGAACATTTATTATTCGCCAAACAAAAAACTTTTTCATATTATTCTCCTTTTAGTCTATTGCTGAGGTATTTCTTAATAAGCTGTCTCCCAATCATATTATAATTATGTGTTCATTTTCCTCCTTATGGTTATTAATCAAGAATTAAAATATAAACGAACAAAAATACTTTATATAGATTCTTGATGAAGTATCAATTACCAATATTTTTTATTATTAGAGACAACAGAACTTGAATGATGCTTAATCTCGCCCTAAATGCTATACCATTAATATTATTTTAATATTATATCATAAATTTATTAATATCCGGTTCATAAATTTAATCTTCACTATTGAGTATTTGCACCGTTGTGCGCTTGGTTAATAGAACAAAAAGAGTCCAAACGGACTCTTTTTATCACAGTAGCGGGGCTTGGATTCGAACCAAGGACCTCCGGGTTATGAGCCCGACGAGCTACCACTGCTCTACCCCGCATTGCAAGGTTAGTATTCTAGACTATAAACATTGTTTCGTCAAGGATAACCAATTATAATAAATGGACTTATGAAAAAGTCAAGTAAAATTCCAACTTCCATGATGAAGAAAACAGTGATCGGTATTACTGGTAAAAGTGGCAGCGGAAAAACTCAGCTTTGTCAAAAATTCATTGAAATCGTGGTTGCCGAACATGGAACTGTCGCAGGTATCATTTCTCCGGCTGTGATTATTAACAAGGAAAAGGTTGGTATAGCGACAAAGAACCTCTCCAATGGCGAAGAACGTATATTAGCTCAAATTGTAAAAGATGATCTGGAAATAGCCGATCTTGGCATTTGGAAATTTAATCAAGAAACAATTGCTTGGGTAGAAAGTTATTTTGACCAGATTGAGACTTGCGATTTGCTTGTACTCGATGAAATAGGACCCCTAGAATTTGAATCTAAAAGGGGTTGGGTGCGAGCATTCAGTGATTTGGAAAGAATTCAGTACAGGATCGTGCTGATAACTTTCCGGCCTAAATATATTGAAACAATGAGGGAACGATACCCTGGTATTAGAATAATTTCTGCTTCCGATCAGAATGCAATGAGTATGATCATGAATGATTTATCGTTGAATACCGATAATTAGTAATGAGCATGATAAAATACTTCAGCTTCTGAGGGAACAAATTCAAAAGAATATTATTTATGGGTATTGAAAAAAAATGGGCGAAGAAAAGACAGAAACTGGTATTTGGGAGCATTTGGGGGGATTACGGAAAAGATTAATGTATGCACTTATTGGATTGATAATATGTGTTGCAGGCAGCTTCATATTCACAGAGCATATCATTGAATTACTTGCGGTTCCGATAGGCGGCCTCGATAAATTACAGGCAATTGAAGTCACGGAGAATGTTGGCGTGTATATGCGCGTGGCTTTATTAAGTGGCTTCATTTTAGCCTTGCCCTGGATATTAATTCAGCTACTTAAGTTTGTAGTTCCAGGTTTGACAAAAACTGAACGCACTTGGCTATTTAATGCAATACCGCTTGCGACGATATTATTTTTAACTGGGGGAGCATTTGCCTATTTTATAATGCTGCCAGCCTCGATCCCATTCTTGACTGAATTCCTGGGGATCAAAACAGCTCCGCGTGTGAAAAATTATATTGACTTTATAACCAACCTCATATTTTGGATTGGTGTAAGTTTTGAATTACCCTTGTTGATGTTCGTTTTAGCAAAAATGAATGTTATAACTGCCAGGGGTTTAGCGAAGGGATGGCGAATTGCAATAGTTATTATTGCTGTTGTATCAGCAGTAATAACACCAACAGTTGATCCTGTGAACATGGCATTATTGATGGTACCATTGTTTGTTTTATATTTATTGAGTATACTTCTAGCAGTCATTGCGATAAAGCAAAAAGGAAATTCATAATGCATTTTGGAGTACCTGAGTTAATTGTTGTCTTGGTGATTGTCATCTTACTTTTTGGCGTTGGACGGATAAGTAAGATTGCAGGTGAATTAGGCTCTGGAATAAAGTCCTTTAAAGAAGGCCTTTCTGGAAAGCCCGAAGAAGACAAAAACACCGAGGCTGAAGAGAGTATGGAGAAATCCAAATAACCAGATTTATTAGGCGCCCAGGAATGTCGACAGAAAAGGTCAGGGAATGAAAATATTTAATGTCGGTTCTTTGGAATTGATCCTGATCTTTACACTAGCCCTAATTGTATTGGGTCCCAAAAGAGCTGTAAAGACTGCAAACGATATCGGTCAATGGGTCAGAAAAACAGTAAAGTCACAAATCTGGAGAGATATCGTATCAACCTCAAATGAGATTCGCGAGTTTCCTAAGAAAGTAATTAAAGAAGCCGGTTTAGAGGAAAGCATTGCGGAATTAAACATAAGCACAAAGAATATTAATAAAGATATGCAAGAGATACAAGCTGGTTTAAAGGGAGAAATAGACCTGGGCATAGAAGCAGATAAGGATGTTGATAATTATCTGGTTTGACATGACGGAAAAGATCATTCTAAATAGTTAAATCATATTATATTCGTATAAATTTACGCATAACGAACAAATCATTTCACCTTATCAAGCTTTCTGTCACGTTTTGATATGAGACCGTTCTCTAATCCCAAGATCAATTGTGCTGATGTTTCAATTGTGCAATCAAATGGAGCGAATTGTAATACTGCAGTCGTTTCATCGTAAACCGATGAGAGCCTGTGCTCCTTTCCATCGATTATCAGCTTGATAAAGCTTGGTTCATTAATACCCAATATTTTTAGTGTGTAACTTCTAATCTTCGGCAAGTGACTTGTCTGCCCATCAACCGGATGGATAATGAAAGTTAATTCATCAGGTTTCCATTGCTGCTCAAATTCAATTATTGAATAATTTCCCTTTTGATAGGCAAGGCTTTCTCCATCATCTTCAAATAATTCAAAAGAGTTATTAGCACCAGGAAATAACAATAATTCTAAACTTTGCGGATTTTCTGTAGTATTACTCACTCCACCATTATCTAGAGGAACAATTGCACCTGCTTTCGCAAATACTGGGATATCCTCATTTCCCCCATAAAAAGAATCCCAACCACCACCAGAATAATATTCGCCTGTAAAGAAATTAAACCAATCGCCATCAGGAAACCAAATGCTCTGTCTGCTTTGCTTTGTATGCGGGTCTGCTGGACTTGTAAAAGGTGCGACAATCAGTTCGTTGCCAAAATAGTACTGTCTGGGACATTTGTACGCCTCAACCGCATTCGGGTTTCTGTAATACATTGGTAGTAATAAAGGGACACCTGTATTGGTATTCTCCCAAGCCGCTGTGTAGATATAAGGAATTAACTTATGGCGTAATTGAAGTGCTTTGCGTGTGCACTTCTCAATTTCCGAATCATATCCCCAAGGAAGCCGTTCAAGTAAAGGATCATTTGTCGAGTGAAGGCGTAATATTGGACTAAAGACACCAAATTGCACCCATCTAAGATAAAGCTCAGCTTCTTTTTCACCTCCCATATGTCCACCTATATCATGACTCCACCAACCAAATGCCACATTTGACGCTGTAGCTGTAAAATATGGCTGAAAGTCTAACGATTCCCAAGTTGCGCACGTGTCACCTGAAAACCCAATGGGATAGCGATGACCTCCCAAACCGGGCCACCGTGAAAAGATGAAAGGACGTTTCTTATCACCACGCATATGATCATAAGCATGCAAATGGTTGAGCCAAAACAAAGGATCCAGGTTTTCCAGCGCAGTCTTTGCCCCCTGCTGCCAGTCAATCCACCAAAAGTCCACACCCATATTTTCGTAAGGATGGTGAAGCATTCCAAAATAGGCAGATACAAAATCAGGGTCGGCAATATCAAACTTGACAGGTTCCTGAGTGGAGGGATCTATTCCCATGCGCTCAGCCATTTGGGGATACATTTCCTCGTGCGGATGGACACCTTCCGAGGGATGCAGATTAAGCGCAGTTTTCAAACCTTTTTGATGAAGGGATTGGATAAAATTATCGGGATCTGGAAACAAAGCCCTGTTCCACGTGTATCCTGTCCATCCCGAACTGGAATTGCCTGTCTTGGTGATGTGCCAATCCATATCGACAACACAAACTGAGATGGGGATATCGTGCTCATTGAACGAGTCCATTAATGCGAGCAATTCTGATTGCGAGTATGCCCAATACCTGCTCCACCAATTACCAAGTGCCCACCTCGGAATCAGTGGGACTTCCCCAGAAACTTTCTGGAAATCTTTTATGCAAGATAAATAGTCGTGCCCGTATCCCCAAAAATACAAATCCTGATATTGTTTGGGTTTGTCGCGATGCTCTAGCCATCCATCTGAGTTAAAAACCAACGATTTTGAATCATCATACAGGCTCCACCCGGAAAGGGAAATCAATCCGTTGTCGAGTTCTTCAGCACCATTGGATTGATCCAAGGTTCTAATCGTACCCTTTAGATTTGTATTATCTGCATCACCATATCGCCAGTAGGTATTTTCCGTTTTTAAAAAAATAGAAAGGGATGCTTGAGAGAATCTTTTACCGAGCTCGTAGTGCAATATAAGATCATTCGTTTCAATATTGACCTCACTTGAGCTTTTTTTTACTTCATATTGTGGTGTCGGTTGCACTCTATACCAGAATACCTGGCTGGGGCGGTCGTCGAATAGTCCTTCTGGGTCATATTCAATTCTTATGAGTCTCGAGGTTAAGATTGCAAAACGCGCATTTCCATAAGCAATGACTGACTGCGAATTCGGTATAGGGGCGAACTTTGGTACATTGTATGCATACATCTTTTCTCTCTGGGCGAGGTAATTATTTGCAACGCATAATTGTAGCTTATAATAACTGCATTATTTCAATTTGGGAACTTCTCTGTGATAAAAATTCACCTCAATATTGTCCAACACAATTATGTATCGAAGGAAATATTATTTAGCAGCCACGGGTATCAATCAAGTCATTCTGGTTACTTTAATCGCCTACTTGTTGTTTACAATAAATTAAACTATTGTAAGAGGAGATGTTAACAATGTCTGCAATAAGCAATCAAAAATCAATTGGGCAAACCGTAAAGCGTAAAAAATGGCGAACTTTATTTGCGCTTGCATTTGGCTATTTTATTGACCAGGGAGAAGCGCAATCCATGTCTGTACTTTTTCCTACGCTGCAAACGCTCTGGGGATTGAGCTACACAAATCTTGGTATGATTGGCACAATTCGCAGTCTTCTTCAGTCCTTAAGCTCACCTTTTTGGGGATATGCCTCGGATAAATTCTCCAGGAAGAAAGTGATCCTCTGGGGAACTGGCATTTGGGGTATATGGACAGCCGTTTGCGGTTTAACTCAGAACTTTGGACAGCTGCTCGCAATTCGTGCCATTTCTGGGATTGGTCTGGGCTGCCTGATGCCTGCAACTTTTTCCATTATGGCAGATTCTTTTCCTCCGAAACAAAGAGGTAAAGCCCTTGGTATTCTTGAAGCTATAGGCGTGCTCGGGATTATCATCGGAACAGTTGGGCTGGGGTTTTTAGCCACACCAACACTTTGGCGCTGGGGCTTCATCATACTTGGCTTGTCCAGCGTAGTCTCTGGCCTTATGGTATGGCTACTTGTTGATGAGCCGGTGCGTGGTGAGGCAGAACCTGAATTACAGGGAAAGATAACTAAGAAAGATGCTGATAAATATAGCGTTAAATTTTCTGATATCACCAAAGTATTAAAAATACCGACAATCTGGGTGGCAATAGCACAAGGATTGGCCGGTTCCATGCCATGGGTAGTTATGGGTTTGTATTTCATTACCTGGTTGGTCAGGGATCGTGGATTATCAGAGCAATTGGCAACGCTAGTGTTTGCAGGTATCGTCGTAGGTACCGCTGCGAGCAACGTGATTGGGGGGCTGCTCGGGGATTGGGCTGAATCAAAAAGTCCCAAATATGGACGGACGATCATCGGACAAATCTCTGTCTTCAGTGGTATTCCTTTTACATATATCCTTTTTACAATGACAAGCAGTTGGCCTTTATGGGGAATTATAGTCCTAAGCTTCGTAACTGCTTTATTCATCAGCTGGCCTGGTAAAGGTTCAAAAGAACCAATGATGCAAGGTGCAGTTCCCCCGGAACTACGCGCAACAGCATTCGCAATGACCACGTTTATTGAAAGTGGTTTCGCAGCAATTGCGGCGTTTATTGCAGGTGCACTTGCTGACAAGATTGGCCTTACATCTGCGATGATTTGGATGGTACCAGTGCCGTGGATCTTATGCGGCTTACTTTTCTCACTTTTTTATTGGAGCTATCCAAAAGACTCCAAAAAGCTCAGGGATATGATGGCAAAACGCGCAAAAGAATTAGACATTGCGCATGGTTTAGAATCCAAATAGATGATTAGTTTAAGTAATTGAAAGATCAATAACAAACCCGTCATAAAACGTGATGGGTTTGTTGATTTTATAAATACCTTGACAATAGAATATCTCGATGATACAATATGCATAATCTTGCATATTGTATCAGGAATACATGGACAACGATATTTATAGTAATTTTGCAAATCTCTTCAATATACTATCTCATCCTATTCGCCTACAGATTCTTGACGAGCTGCGTTGTAATGATGCATGTGTATGTCATCTTCAGACATTACTCGGCAAACCACAGGCATATGTCTCGCAGCAATTGAAGATACTTAGGGAAGCGAACATCGTTACTGATGAGAGAGACGGTATGCTTGTATATTATCGTTTAACAAACGAATTGGTTCAGCATATCTTAGAAGACCTGCTTGAAGCACCTGACCCCAAAAGAAAATTACCAGGATGTACTTGTCCAAAATGTCAATAATTAAGGAAAGTAACTTTTTTATTCAAGCTCATGCAATATTATGCATAAGGGTTAAAAATAATGGAGATGCCATTTGATAGTCATCACATATATTACCAATCTGCTCACGACAGGTCTTGGAAGTTTAGCAGCTTATTTGGCTGCACACGTCATACTCTGCCTCTTGCCTGCTTTTTTTATTGCTGGTGCTTTGACGGCCTTGATACCAAAAGAAACAATAACTAAATACCTCGGGAAGAACGCCCCAAAATGGGTATCCTATCCGGCATCCGCAATAAGCGGATTCGTTCTGGCAGTTTGCTCTTGTACGATCATGCCGCTTTTCGCAGGTATTTATAAAAAGGGAGCTGGAATTGGTCCAGCGATGACCTTCTTATTTGTCGGACCCGCAGTAAATATTCTTGCAATTTCTTTTACGGGTGTCCAAATTGGCATGGATATAGCAATAGCACGAATTGTCCTTGCCCTCATATTCGGCATCGGTATCGGATTGTTTATGGCTTTGTTGTTTAGTAAAGATGACAAAGCGCATCATGAAGCAACAAACAATAGTGATCTTTTTAGTAAAAGCGCAAAGATTCCATTACGAATTTGGATACTTCTCGTTCTCTTGCTCAGTATCTTAATTGCAGGAACATTACAGGTAAATTTCTTAAAGAAGAGCTATATTGATGTTATATTACCGATAAGCGGTATAAATAATTTGCAAGATGTATTAAATCGTCTTGTTCCACCAAATCCTGCTCTAGGTATCGAAAGCATAAGCTTTCATGGACTTATACTTATTGGCTTGTTAACATTATTCGCCATAGCCGCGCTACTGGGATTTAATAAAATTGATACAGGTTTTAATTTTTTGACCTATGTGGCACTAGGCTTGATAACTTTAACATTGATTTTTGCATCTATCAATCTGATTGCAGCGCCCACTGGATTGATGCTAGGATTTACGGGTAAATTTTTTGCGGAAACAATCCTGTTAGCGTCCCTTTGGCTATTAATGGCTCGCTACTTTAAAATGAATGAAATTCAGGGGTGGCTCTGGGAAACATGGCATTTCGTGCAACAGATCATCCCCTTATTAATCGCTGGGGTCTTCGTCGCCGGGATGGCGCGGGCTGCCATCCCAGCAATTTGGATTTCTACACTAGCTGGCAAAAATACGTTCTGGGCAAACTTGGCGGGTGTGCTCTTCGGTGTTTTTATGTATTTTCCGACGCTCGTTGAAGTTCCAATTGCTCAGACTTTTCTTTCACTGGGAATGCACCGTGGACCTTTATTGGCTTACTTGTTAGCAGATCCCGAGCTGAGCCTACAATCCATATTAATCACAAATACAGTCATAGGTAAGAAAAAGACAGCTGTCTATGTCATACTAGTGACGATTTTCAGTACACTTTCAGGTCTGCTATTCGGTTGGCTCATAAGCTGATCATTGCTTTTAGATAAATAAGCAATAATATAAAAGAAGGAGATGAATATGGAGATAAAAATATTAGGCAAAGGCTGCCCGAAATGTCACCATCTGGAAGAATTAACGGAAGAAGCACTATATGATCTAGGTATTGACACACAAATCATTAAGGTAAAGGATATCAAGAAAATTATGACATATGATATTCTGAGTACTCCAGCATTGGTGATCGACAAAGAAGTAAAGTGCTCAGGGAATTTGCCAAGCGTCGACGAAATAAAAGTGTGGATTCAAGAGGCTGGGAATGAATAAATATCTCGGCTAGATCAATCAAGAAAGATGCAAAATAAAAAAACTACCAAATAAATTTGGTAGTTTTTTATACTCCGAGTGGCAGCAACAGGCAGAGAGCTTGATGAAATTGCACTGGAATTTGATCTGACCAAGCATCAGGGAAGGGGGGGGATAGTGTGATTCGATAGAGTAGGTTACAATAAAAGTCATACTTAGTGTAAAACGCCAGACAGCTGATTAAGCTGTTAAGCTTCCACAGTAAACCCGCCGTGTGGATGACTAACAAAACTAATTCGGTGGTAAATAAAGGAGAATTAACAATGGAAGAAACTAAACTAAACTAAACTAAACTAAACATGCCGTTACTTGGGGATGAATTTCCTGAGTTAAAGGTGCAGACAACACATGGACCAATGAAAATTCCTGGAGACTTAAAGGGTAAGTGGTTTGTGTTATTCAGCCACCCGGCAGATTTTACACCTGTCTGCACAACAGAGTTCGTGGCCTTTCAAAAAAGATACGATGAATTTGAAGAGCTGGATTGTAAATTGATAGGCATGTCAATTGATCAAGTATTTTCTCACATAAAATGGGTAGAGTGGATAAAGTCAGAACTTGATGTAGAAATCAAATTTCCAATAATCGCAGCCAATGATGCTGTTGCCTTAAAGCTCGGCATGTTGCATCCAGGCAAAGGAACCAACACTGTGCGTGCAGTATTTATCGTCGATCCAGAAAGCAAAGTTCGTTTGATCATGTACTATCCACAGGAAGTTGGCCGAAATATGGACGAAGTCACCCGCGCGGTTAAAGCGCTTCAAATATCTGACAAACAAGGCGCTGTAGCAGCAGGATGGCCAAATAATGAACTAATCGGTGACAGAATCATTATTCCTCCACCAACTAACGAAGAAGATGCCAAAAAACGTTTAAATGAATATGACTGCTATGATTGGTGGTTTTGCCATAAACCTTTAGATAAGTAAGCTCAACTAAATGCTTCATCGGATGCTATCAGGCCGTGCTCCACAGCGGATAGGTAACATAATCGTACCGGAGAGATTCAATTTCACATTTAGGCAAATTGAATTTTCGCCGTATATAGTGTTTTTGCGAATAGCTGACAGTATATATAATAAAAAATCTACCATATAATTATGGTGGATTTTTTATATCTCTGGCGGGAGCGACGGGATTTGAACCCGCGGTCTCGGCCTTGACAGGGCCGCATGTTAAGCCACTACACCACGCCCCCGAGCGAAAATCAGTTTATCATAGGGAGAATATTAAGTCAAGGGAATTAGATTTCAAGGTTTCTTGAGTGTTCCTAGGGGCTGTCATTTAGAATAAGTGCTATACGAGGATCAATATGAAAGTTGTATCGGTTCAAGAAATGAAAGAAATCGAACAGAGTGCTGATGAACACGGTGTGAGTTACACAACAATGCTCGAAAATGCTGGCAGAAATTTGGGTATATGGCTCAGCAATAAATTTGCTCATCAACGGCCCCACAGCGTAATTGGATTGATTGGATCCGGTAATAATGGCAGGGACACACTCGTAGCTCTTGAATACCTGGCTAAAAGGGCTTGGATATGTATTGCCTACCTTGTTAAGGAACGCAGTGAAGGGGATATTTATCTGGCACGGTTTGTGAAAGCAGGTGGGACAGTAATTCATGTTACTGACGATCAAGACTTTAAAATATTTCGCGGAATATTATCCCATTGTGTCATTATCTTGGATGGCATATTTGGAACAGGTATCAAACAACCGTTAGAAGATGATTTATCATTGGTTTTATATCATATCAAGGCTAATATTACAGAATCGTCTCTAAAGCATGAAATTATCGCTGTAGATTGCCCCTCAGGTCTCGACTGTGACACAGGAGAGGTCTCTGAAAGCTGTATTTCTGCAGATTATACGGCTTGCATGGGAGCTGTGAAGCAGGGCATTTTAAAGTTCCCGGGTGTTAAATATACAGAAAATCTTATAGGAATTGGTATTGGTTTTCCAAAAGATTTCCTATCAATTGATCAAAAACTCACATTTATAGTCGATGATAATTATGTACAAAAGCATTTACCAAAAAGACCGCGGGATGCTCATAAGGGTACTTTCGGCACATGTGTAATCTTTGCAGGTTCTGAAGAATATATCGGCGCTGCTTATTTGTCAGGCAAAGCTGCATATTTATCTGGAGCTGGTCTCGTCCATATGTTAGTACACCCTAAGGTCCATCGTGCGCTCGCGGGAAATTTTCCCGAGGCAATTTGGTCTATCTTTTCTCAAGAAACACTAAATGATGAAAATAAATTGATACATTCACTTGTCAAGATCCAGAAGAATTGCGATGCACTTCTTTTAGGTCCTGGTATAGGGCAGTCTGTCTACTCAAATAATCTGACCGAGCATTTGTTACTCAATAATATTAAACTTGAAACAGAATCAGAGAAAACGATTCAAGGCACATCGCCAATCATAATTGACGCTGACGGATTACGGTTATTATGTAAGTTCGACAGATGGTGGGAGATGCTCCCCAAAAACTCTGTACTGACACCTCATCCAGGAGAAATGGCAGCGCTGACAGGACTGAACATTAATGAAATCCAATCTGACCGTTGGAATATTACTAAACATTACGCGCAATACTGGGGTATGAACATTGTGCTAAAGGGAGCCATCACTGTTGTCGCAAATCCAAACGGAATTTTAGCAATTATACCAATTGCATCACCGGCACTTGCTACTGCTGGAACCGGTGATATCCTGGCTGGTTTGATAACTGGCTTTTGTGCGCAGGGGGGTGACACTTTTGAGGCTTCAGCGCTTGCAGCCTATATTCATGGGCAGGCAGGTATAATTGCCGAGCAAAAGTTTGGTCAATCAACTTCAGTCACTGCGAACGAAGTGCTGTCTTTTATACCGGAAATATTACGTCAGATTAACAACAAACAGACAGCATGTTTCTAAAGCTGTCTGTTTAGTTTTATCGGTTTGCACTTGAGTTAAGCTGATTTAGACCCTTCACCTTTTTTCGGGCGAATAGAATCGGCAAGTTTTTCCCTTTGTTCTTCAACTACAACTTGACCTTTTTGCTTTATTTCTTCAGCCTTCTTTTTTGTGAGCTCAGCAAGTTCTCCAGCCTTTTCACGTGCTTCTTCATAAGCTTCTTCTGCGCGTAATTTAGTTTCATCGTATGTTTCAACAGCTTTTTCACGTAATTCTATGGCTTTCTCCCTGATGATTTTCCGAGTTTCTTCACCTGACTGGGGAGCCATAAGCAAGGATACCGCAGCGCCAGTTAAAGCTCCTATCGTAAAACCAATTAGGAAAGCTCCAAAATCATTATTATCAGACATGTTTATCTCCTTTGATAAATACTTATTACTTATTATATATCCAATTAACTATTTTCGTGGTTTCAGCAGATCAATAAACCGTTTTCCCATTGCCAACTTTTCGTTAAGTTTTATCACGGGTTCCGTCAGATTATCACTTACAAAACGTACTGTACCTTTTAAGGTGTTCACAGCCTCACTTGTAGAATCCAGGATAGGCTTGACTTCGTTTTGGAGGAGATTAGTTA
>Ga0255400_10020_pt1 | contig 16836 bp, 16 predicted proteins | sample ANMaggSeSYBR01G7_FD_182117 | JGI IMG/M metagenome (GOLD analysis project Ga0255400, IMG submission 182117) | Sediment cell enrichment communities from methane seep in Santa Monica Basin, California, United Staets - ANME aggregate JGI... | ecosystem: Environmental > Aquatic > Marine > Cold seeps >... | reverse complement strand
GCAATAGGGTGTTCTCTTTCTTCAAATGCATCAAAGAACTTTACTTCTTTTGAAACGATTCCGTCTTCGACAACCCTGTATGGTGTTTCGATAAACCCGTAATTATTAACCCTTGCATAAGTACTCAGGGATACAATAAGCCCGATGTTCGGTCCTTCAGGAGTTTCGATAGGGCAAATCCGGCCGTAATGGGACGGATGTACGTCCCTTACTTCAAACCCTGCGCGTTCACGGGTAAGCCCGCCCGGCCCAAGCGCACTGAGCCGTCTTTTGTGGGTCGTCTCTGAAAGTGGGTTTGTCTGATCCATGAACTGTGACAGTTGGCTGGTCCCAAAAAACTCTTTAACTACAGCGGAAACCGGTTTTGGATTAATGAGGTCGTGCGGCATAAGTGCATCGACTTCCTGAAGGCTCATCCGTTCTTTAATTGCCCGTTCCATACGAACCAGTCCTATACGATACTGGTTTTCAAGAAGCTCCCCCACAGCTCTGACACGCCGGTTGCCAAGATGATCGATATCATCAACAGCTCCTTGTGTATCTTTTAGAGATATAAGGGCTTTGGCCGTAAGAAGTATATCTTCTTTCCTGAGAGTTCTGAGTTTAATTGAAGTTTTAATGCCAAGGCGTTGATTGATTTTCAGACGTCCAACATGTGAAAGGTCATAATAGGTTGTCCTGAAAAACAGGTTGTCAACAAAAGCCTGGGCCACTTCCGGTGTTGCAGGATTTCCCGGCCTGAGTCTCCTGTATATTTCAATAATGGCTTCTTCTTTGGTTTCAACCTTATCGAGCAACAGGGTCTTGCAAATGGAGTCACTGGTTGACACCATGTCAATAAACAACACTTCAAATTCTGAAATACCGGCATCTTTTAATTTCAAAAGCATTTCATCATCAATGCTTTCATTGGCCTTGATAATGGGCATTCCACTTTCAGGATCGACAATCGTATGGGCAACAACCTTATCTAAAATATCAGACTCCGCTATCCGGATCATTTTGGCCTTTGTGGCCTGAAGTCTTTTAACTGCCTTCTGTGTAATTATCCGACCTTTCTTCACAAGGATATCGCTGGTTTCCGGATCTTTAATATCACTACCGGCACGTTGCCCCTTAATGAGGTCGGCATTAAACTGTTTATAAATGCTCTTGCCGCTGAGAATAATCTTTTCAGTTTTATAAAAAAAGGAAAGAATATCATCAATGCTGTAACCAAAAGCTTTAAATAAAATCGTAACCGGAAACTTACGTCTTCTGTCGATCCTGATATGCACAATATCCTTTGGATCTATTTCCATGTCGATCCATGAACCTCGAACAGGGATGATTCTGGAGCTGTAAATAATTTTACCGCTTGAATGTGTCTTCCCTTTGTCATGATCGAAAAAAACGCCGGATGAGCGGTGGAGCTGGCTGACTATGACTCTCTCTGTCCCGTTTATGATAAATGTACCTTTTTCGGTCATTAAAGGAAGTGTGCCGAAATAAATCTCCTGCTCTTTAATATCGCGAATGTTTGAAACTCCTGTTTCACTGTCTATATCATATACGACCAGCCTGACAGTAATGCGCAGGGGAATTTCATAGCTCATCCCCCTGTGAATACACTCTTCCACACTGTGCTTCACCTCTGAAAATCTGTATGAAACAAATTCAAGGGAAGCACTTCCGGTAAAATCCTTAATAGGAAATACTGACTTATAAACGGCCTGCAAACCGACATTCTCACGTTTTTCAGGTGGAACATCCATTTGTAAAAAACGTTTAAATGATTCCCTCTGCATTCCGATAAGGTCAGGAATTTCAATGACTTTCCTTATCCTGCCAAAGTTTTTTCTTATACGCTTAATTGACAAAGACCTTTTGGACATGGCTACTCCCAGAAATTGATAAATTCGTAAAAAATCGATTTAACAGGTTTTAGGTGTTAAGTTTTAGGTTAATGTATTTATCTGTTTTATCAAACACTTAAAACTTATTATCTAAAACTTAAAACGTTTCTTTAAAAGTAGTTTTTTTACTTTTTAAGAAACCATCAAGTTTATTCTTGTTCTTCTACTTTACCTCAACCTGAGCTCCTGCTTCTTCAAGCTGGCTCTTGATTTTTTCTGCCTCATCCTTTGGAATACCTTCCTTAACCGGCTTTGGAGCATCATCTACCAGGGTTTTAGCATCCTTTAGCCCGAGGCCGGTAATAGCTCTGACTTCTTTAATAACCTGAATCTTTTTATCACCAAATGCTGTCAAAATAACATCAAACTCTGTTTGTTCCTCCGCGGCAGCGCCTCCTGCATCACCTGCGGGGCCTGCGGCCATCATCGCAACCGGAGCAGCAGCCGACACCCCGAACTTCTCTTCCATTTCTTTAACAAGCTCGGACAGATCAAGCACTGACATGTTCGCTATAAAATCTATTACATCTTCTTTTGTAACTTTTGCCATTTTATTTTTCCTCCGAAATCACTTAATGAATTTAAAAGTCAAATTCATCAGTTTTTATGTTTTAAAATTTCATGCAGCCTCTTTTTGTTCTTTAATTGCCACCATTACATTAAGCAAACGTCTTTGTACGTCGACAAGAGCTCTTACAAAGCTGGTGGGCACACCATTCATTACGGAAAGCAACTGCCCTATGAGTATTTCACGGGAAGGCAGAGCCGAAAGAGCCTTGATTGCGCTTATATCAAGCACCTTTCCGTTCATGACACCTACTTTAATTTCAAGCTTTTCATTTTCGCCTGCAAACTTAGTCAAAACCTTTGCAGGTGAAACCGGGTCATCAAAGCTCAGTGCAACTGCACTTGGCCCCTTGAAACTGTCTTTTATCAATTCAACATCAGTATCTTTGGAAGCTTTGATCAAAAGTGAATTTTTAACCACCTGATATTGAATTTGTGATTCCCTCAGCTTTCTCCGCAAATCATTGATAGAATCGACATCAAGACCTTTATAATCGGTCAGGATTACAACTTCTGATTTTGAGAATTTTTCATGGAGTTCTTCAACAATTCTCTTCTTCTCGTCTATTTTCACGTCTTAATAACACCCCCTTTCCTGACCTGTAAAAAACCAAAGGCGATTTGCGCTTTTTGACTGTGATTGATCCCAAACAAATTTCTGTTGTTTCAATCATAAATAACAAATCATCATAACTGTCTGTGCAGGCCGGAAGTACCAATTAAACGCTCGCTATACTCTAAAATCAGTTCGAGCGCACCTGCGGTCTTTGACAGGAATTATTAAATTACTTTATTTGTACCTGTTCACACCCCTTCGGAATAAAAAGGTTGTACAATATCCGTCCTGTAAGCATTTACAGGCGCTGCACATGTGCGCAATCCGTAATCATGGCGATCAGCTATATTATACTGGTTGCCCTGGTTACGCGCATATGCGGTGACTGTGAACGCTTAACCTTATTTTATCAAATCTTTAACAGTGGAAGTGTCTATTTTGATTCCAGGCCCCATCGTAGTTGATATGGCGATACCCTTCAGGTAGGTTCCTTTACTTGAAGCCGGTTTGAGACGTATTACAGTTTCTAAAAATGCAGCAACATTCTGAGCGATCTTCTCTGCTCCAAATGAGACCTTGCCCATAGGTGCATGAATAATACCTGCTTTTTCAACCCTGAAATCTATCTTGCCGGCTTTTAGTTCTTTAACCGCTCTTGCAATATCAAAAGTAACAGTTCCGGTCTTTGCATTTGGCATGAGACCACGTGGACCTAAAATTTTCCCTATCTTTCCAACAGTCCCCATTATATCCGGCGTAGCTACAGCTTTATCAAAACCGAACCATCCCCCTTTTATCTTGTCAACCAGATCTTCATTTCCTACAAAATCGGCCCCTGCATCCGTGGCCTCTTTTTCTTTTTCTCCTTTTGCAAATACCAGCACTTTTACTTCTTTGCCAAGACCGTTTGGCAGCACAACCGTCCCGCGAACCATTTGATCGGCATGTCGCGGATCAACGCCAAGTCGGACAGCAACATCAACAGTCTCATCAAATTTTGCAAAAGATGAATCTACAATCAGCTTTACAGCCTCGTTAAAATCATTTTTATTATCTATATCTGACTTATTTCTTGATTCGATATATTTTTTACCCCGTTTAGGCATCTTCTTTATTCACTCCTTATTTTTCAACATCAATCCCCATACTTCTGGCCGTACCTTCCACTATCCGGCAGGCTGCTTCCAAATCACAGGCATTCAAATCAACCATTTTTATGTTGGCAATCTCTTCCACCTGTTTGCGAGTAACCTGACCAACCCTATCGCGTTTTGGATCACCTGCTCCTTTGGCAATCTTTGCCGCTTTTTTTAACAGGATTGATGCAGGTGGTGTTTTTGTAATAAACGTAAATGACCTATCCTGAAATACGGTTATAACAACAGGTATGATCATCCCTTCATCATTTGCAGTCCTGGCATTAAATGCCTTGCAAAAATCCATTATATTTACGCCATGCTGCCCCAAAGCAGGACCAATCGGAGGCGATGGATTGGCCTTCCCTGCCTCAACCTGCAGTTTAATCATTACCATAACTTTTTTTGCCATTTTTTTTCTTTTTACTCCCGTTTGTTTTGGAAAGCGTTACTTTTTACGAGATCGTTAACTTTCTCAACACTACTTATATCTTTACGACTTGAACAAATTCTAATTCTACCGGTGTTGAGCGACCGAAAATACTGACTAAAACCTTGATCTTCCCCTTTTCAGGGTTGACTTCTTCCACAGTGCCGTTGAAATTTGTAAAGGGCCCGTCAATTACACGAATTTCGTCGCCTGATTCGAAAAAGTATTTGGGCTGGGGTTTCAGTTTGCCGGCCTCCATACGGTTTAAGATCTGGTCTGCTTCTTCATCTGAAATCGGTGTCGGTTTTTCCCTGCCGCCTAAAAATCCGGTAACCTTAGCTGTGCTATTTACAATGTGCCATGTTTCATCATCCAGTTCCATCCTGACAAGTATATATCCGGGATAGAATTTTCGAGAAGAAGTCTTCCTTTTTCCTTTAGCAAGTTCAACAATTTCTTCAGTCGGCACAAGAACCTTACCAAATTTTTCAGGATAAGACGAAGACGCCATCTTTTCTTCAAGAGCAGACTTGACCTTGCTTTCAAAACCAGAATAGACATGAACTATGTACCATTTAAGCGCCACTCAATTCACTCCTTATTCTATTGAAGAATCAACCGTACCAGACTCGACAGGCCTATATCCACAGCACCAAGAAAAAACGCTATTATTGTAACCAGAATAATCACAACGACTGTAGATCCCATTGTCTGCTTACGTGTAGGCCATGTTACTTTTTTAAGCTCAAACTTAACTTCCCTGAGAAACTGAATGCTACTGGTAATAAAATTACTTTTTTGTTTTCCTGCTGCAGTTTTTGTAATTGCTTTAGTAACCTGCTTCTTTTTCTTTTCTCTAATAAAACCATCAACCGGTTTTAAAGAAGCATCTTTTATAGCCGGTAATGATCCCGGTGCTTTATCTTTTTTTTTCTTTACGCTTGATGCTTTTTTTCTTTGTAAGCGTCCCACTTTCTCTCCTAAAACGGTCAAAAGCTCAAAGTTAAAGCGGCCATGGATCTCAATTAACCCATGCCACAGGCTTTGAGCTTTGCCTTTAAAATGAATTGGCAGGCCAGGAGGGATTCGAACCCCCAACACCCGGATTTGGAGTCCGACGCTCTACCGTTAGAGCTACTGGCCTGCAAAATCGTTTGTTAAAGCAACCTGTTTTTTACTTTACGACTCTCATTTTTGATGAACTCGTAAAAAACCAAAAATAAAAAAGCTCTTTATTTGGTCTCTTTATGCAAAGCATGCTTTCTGCAGAATCTACAGTATTTACTAAACTCCAGCTTATCCGGCGTTGTCCGTTTGTTTTTTGTCGTTGTGTAATTTCTTCTTTTGCATTCACTGCATGCAAGTGTAACAATTATTCTCACCTGTGAGACTCCTTTACCCTATTCGATTATTTCGCTAACAACGCCTGCACCCACTGTTCGGCCACCTTCCCTTATCGCAAACCTCAGCTCTTTTTCCATCGCTATCGGGGTGATAAGCTCTGCTGATATCTTTACATTATCACCAGGCATTACCATCTCTACTCCCTCAGGTAAATTCAATATGCCCGTAACATCCGTTGTCCGAAAATAAAACTGCGGCCTGTATCCGGTGAAAAACGGCGTTTGACGACCACCTTCCTCCTTGCTTAATATATATACCTCTGCCTCAAACTTCGTGTAAGGCTTGATCGATCCAGGAATTGCTACAACCTGTCCACGCTCAACTTCTTCCCGCTTCGTGCCGCGTATCAGTACTCCAATGTTGTCACCGGCTCGACCCTCATCCAAAAGCTTCCTGAACATCTCTACTCCGGTGCATACCGTCTTTAATGTCTCTCGTATGCCTATGATCTCTACATTATCACCTACTTTGATTATCCCTCGATCCACTCGACCCGTCACTACAGTACCACGACCCGATATGCTGAATACATCCTCTATGGGCATCAAAAACGGCTTGTCTATATCCCGCTTCGGCTCAGGTATATAAGCGTCAATGGCATCCATTAACTCAAATACACACTTTGCTTCCTCACTGTCAGCATCATCGCTCTCTAATGCCTTTAATGCGCTGCCGCGTATAATCGGCGTATCATCCCCGGGAAACTCATACTTGTCCAAAAGCTCCCGAAGCTCCAGCTCAACAAGCTCTATAAGCTCCTCATCATCAACCATGTCACACTTGTTTAAAAATACCACTATCTTCGGAACTCCTACCTGACGCGCAAGTAATATATGCTCACGTGTCTGGGGCATGGGCCCGTCATCAGCGCCAACTACCAGTATCGCCCCGTCCATCTGGGCCGCTCCTGTTATCATGTTCTTTATGTAATCAGCGTGCCCGGGACAGTCCACATGTGCATAATGACGATTTGCCGTCTCATACTCAACATGTGCTGTCGCTATCGTTATCCCACGTTCCTTCTCCTCAGGCGCCTTGTCAATCTGATCAAACGGAACAAAATCCGCTAAACCCTTTAACCCCATATGCTTGGTTATAGCTGCCGTTAATGTCGTCTTCCCATGATCTATATGACCAATCGTTCCTACATTAACATGCGGTTTGGTTCGCTCAAATTTCTCCTTCGCCATCTTTCTGTCCTCCCATTATTTTTTTTTGGTGTTTTTATCTTGCTTGACAAATTAATAAAAACGATCTTTCTTCCATGGAGCCCACGACCGGAATCGAACCGGTGAACCTCTTCCTTACCAAGGAAGCGCTCTACCGACTGAGCTACGTGGGCATGTCTCTCACAAATATAAGTTTCCGATATAGATTGTTCTGGAGCGGGAGACGAGATTCGAACTCGCGACATCCAGCTTGGAAGGCTGAAGCTCTACCAACTGAGCTACTCCCGCCCATGATGTTTTATATTGAGAGACCTTAGGAATCATCCTTAATCACACAATATGTTTCCTTAAAAAAATTGCAGTAAGATTCATGAAGGAAGCCATGTAGTCTCTTGCTGTCGATCCCGATACCAGTGCCGAAATCTCCTACATACAACTTTCGTTTAGGTTGGTGGTGGGGGGAGGATTTGAACCTCCGAAGGCTTCGCCGACAGATTTACAGTCTGTTCCCTTTGACCACTCGGGAACCCCACCTCAATAGCAAATGGAGCCAGCGGAGGGACTCGAACCCCCGACCCACTGATTACAAATCAGTAGCTCTACCAACTGAGCTACGCTGGCACTTTTCATGAAAGCTGGGGTGTTGACAGTCTCCGCCGACACACGATGTTCAGCTTTATTTCAAAGTAATAAAAATAGCGAAATAACACTGTAAATATAATTACGCCATCATTAATTAAAGTAACCTGTCTTCCTAACACTAACGATTAAGGATTTCAAGTTAAAAAAAATTTAATTAATCAATTTTTAAAAAATCATTTAAATAACAACCAAATTCTCATTTTGTCAATTTTTTTAATCAGCTGGTAGTGATTTTTTTATCAATACCATACTTTTAACCCGCACGCTGATTAGCCTTTTGACTAATAATTATGAGAAAAAGAAATCAAATGCCATATAAAAAATATTTATGCAAGTATTGTTTTTATTAATATTTAAATATATATTTCACCTCTAAGTATTTCAAATTCAACCACCTGAATATATATGATATTTATTTAAAACAGCTTAATTATAAACACAGCCATTCTGAAAGATTTTTTAGAAATCATTACGTAACCCTTAATTGCTTGACACCCCTTTCTCCATCCATTAATTAATATCTAATTTACTGATATTTTCTTGCATCAACGGCCATTTTGCCAGCAAGGCTTTCAAAATTAATTCTATTACATTCTTTGAACAAAATATCATCACCCATAAAAATATTAGGACATATTTAAATTATGACGCAACTTCCATATAATAAAGGATTGTATTATACTCTTATTATAATTTTTATATTACCTATCTACCTTTGTGGTTGCGCAGATCTGGCCAAGCAATCGTCTTTTTTGATTTATACTCCTGTTAACGAAACTACTGACAGCACCAATGCTACCGCCGGTATAGATGCCCTGCCTACAGATACCTTTAATTCACATGAACCCGATTCTATTCGTGATGATGATAACAACTCTATTGCATACCTTCCCCTGATCCCCATAGGAGATGAAAGCTGTGCTACAGACCCTGAGAATTCTGAAAACAGTTCCATCAGTTCTGCCATTCAGGCAAAACTTGATGAAGCGCTGGATTTTTACCAGGCATCTCAGGAATTCTGGCAGCAGGGAGAACTTGAAAATGCGCTTCAGGCACTTGATCAGGCTTACGCACTGATTACTGAAGTTGATGCATTCGACCAACCGAAGTTAATCCAGCAAAAAGATGATTTACGTTTTATGATTTCAAAACGGATTCTTGAAATCTATACTTCCCGCCACATCACCGCAAAAGGCAATCATAATGCTATTCAGCTGGTCATAAATACCCATGTTCAAAAAGAGATTGACCTGTTTACCAAGAGCAATTGCCGTTCTTTTTTTGAAGGATCTTATAGGCGCTCCGGCAGATATCGTCAGTACATTGTCAATGAGCTGCGCAAGGCAGGACTGCCTGAAGAGTTATCATGGCTTCCCTTAATTGAAAGCGGCTTTAAAGTAAAGGCCTTATCAAGCGCCAGAGCGCTGGGTTTATGGCAATTTATTGCTTCAACCGGTCATAAATTCGGCCTTAAAAGAGATCTGTATATTGATGAACGGCTGGATCCATACAAATCCACCCATGCCGCTATTGCTTATCTCAAGGAACTCCATGAAATCTTTGGGGACTGGCCGACGGTGCTTGCGGCTTACAATTGTGGAGAAGGGCGGGTTCTTCGCACCATCAGAAAACAAAATGTCAGTTACCTTGATGACTTCTGGGATTTATACCAGCGCCTGCCCCGGGAAACCGCCCGGTACGTCCCGAAATTCATGGCAACCCTTCATATCATAAATAACATGGAAAAATATGGTATGAATGATATTGTTGTCGATCATCCAATGCAATTTGACATCCAGAGAATATCAAAACAGTCGTATTTAAAAGACATTTCATCGACAATTCATCTTCAGGAAAATACCCTGGCAGATCTGAACCCTGAACTTCGCTACAAGCTGTTGCCGCCGGAAGAATATCCGTTAAAAATTCCAGTGGGAATAAAGGAAAAGCTCATCGCAGGCATTGACAATATTCCGGAATATGTAAAAACACAACCAGGGCTCGCATACCACCGGGTCAGACCCGGCGAAACACTTTCAACCATCGCACGGCGATATAACACAAATGTTAATACAATCGCCCGATATAATAATATATACAAAAAAAATTACATCGCAGCCGGCAAAATACTTAAAATCCCGCAATCAGGAAAAATCTCCGGAACTGGCAGTAAGGAATCAAAAATCATCACATACTATGTCCGCCGCGGGGATTCTCTCTGGATTTTGGCCAAACGGTATGATACCACGACAAAAAAAATACAGGCATTTAACAAGTTAAAATCCGTTAATCTTGATATCGGTCAAATTTTAAAAATCCCCACAGGACCGCATCATGGCCTGGCTCTGTACAAAGTTAAAAGGGGTGATTCGCCCTCGAAGATAGCCAATAAGCACAACATGAATCTGAGTCAACTGCTGCATCTCAACAATCTTACAAAAAACAGCACCATATATCCCGGCCAGCAGTTGTATGTAGAATAAGCGCCATCGCCCCCGTAGCTCAGTGGATAGAGCATTGGATTCCTAATTCTAACAGGGCCTTAGAGATAAGTCACTGATAAAACTTTAATTATCTCTAAGACCCTTTTTTTATTGAATATAATTCAATCCTTATTTAGTCGAAACTATTCAAGGCTTTTCAATTTTAACCACCTCTTGGCAGAAAATTGAATGGAAAAATCAAAAAGTCCAACAAGAGTCCAACCAAATCCAACAGTCATTTATATAGCATGCAAAACCAGAGAGTCCATGTATCGATATAAGGCTCACACCTGAATCCCACTGCATTTCTTTTTACGTGGTGGTCTTTTTCTGTTTTTATCATATCCCCGCCTTTTTGCCCTGACACTTTCAAGTCTTTCCTGGGCTGCTTCCCGATTTTCTTCCGTAAAATTGAAAAGATTTATTTCACCAGTTATAATCTGATCACGAGTAGCCGCAAGGTTTCTAACGATAAGTGTATGACTCACACCCATAAATTTTGAGATTTCAGTGACTGAGAGCCCGAATAAGGTATGAAGCAAAAAAGCTTGAACGGCGCGTTTCATTTTCACGATCGGATCACCATTTGCAAGGGCTAAGTCAGCCCGGTCCATGGCCTCAACTGTTTTAACAATCCGGCTTTTTGCATTGTCATATAACTTTGAGACTCCGCTTTTTGTCGTGTCATATTTTTCAGCCAGCTCCTTATATCCCATCTTAAAAAAGAACCGATCAATGAATATCCCGGTTTGTTTCAGTTTTGGATTATCTATAGCACTTGCAAATGGACTGGCATTGTCAGTTGAAAAAAAAAGCTGAGTTCCACCAAAAAACTCTCCACTATCTTCATCAGTATTAAGTTCACATGTTCTAATCTCCCTTTTTGATCCAGGGCGTATAATGGTTAAAAAGTTGCCCTCATTTTCCTCAAATGGTTTCCGATTATCAAATTTGAGATATTCTTTGACAAAGAAGCAGGGTTTCTTACAGGTCTTTCGATGGGAACACTTGGAGCAGGCCCCTGCAAAAAAAGAGTTATTTTCTTGCTTGAACGGTGCAAGATGTTTCAGTTGGATCGGTTTTGACATCTTCTATCCTATATTCAGCATCGTCAATTATTAAAAAATTTTTTGTCCGAATTTCTCTATTGAGTTGGCCTATTGGAATCAAAACTTTTTTATCTGTCACCTGAATATCACCATGTGCTATCATAACATCCTGCTTGGAATAATTGCTGACAATGCACTGAACAGGCGTTTTCTTGTATACCGGCTCAGCATTATATTCATCATCGTCATCAAGGCTTATCAGCTCTTTATATTCAGCGTACTTAACAAGACTGACCGCCATTTTAAAAACTGCCTTTATCTGACTTTCTGCTATTTTTCGAAGATCCATTAGCGGACCACCCGGCAAACGGGGGCTGAAATATAAGGCCGCAAAATAGCTAAAGCCCGTTGAGAATAACGCGGTAATTCTGTTTTTGTGGTCATTATTCCCTGTACCATAAGGAATTTGACGTTCTGAGAATCAAGATCCTCTTTAAGCTCATGAATAGCCTGTTCACACTGAGCATCTTTTAATAACTGGATCTGAGTGGATTCAGTTGGATCAATGGTCAAAGTCAACTCATTAATTGATCTGAAAGCTGTGATTAAGGCGGGCTCCTGGACAGTCCAAGACGCTGTAATGAATTCATCCGAATGCAACCTTGTCTTGAAATAGGCAATTGCATCATCTGAGCTGATAAACGAATTGTAACCGATTTCCGGATAAACAATCATTTGGAGAAAACCTCATAATTGCCATAAAAGCCAAAGAGGCAGGATTGCAAGGAGGGCAAAAACATTTCCCCTTTGGCTTCAGGCTTTTTTTTATTTTGACAAGTAAGCGGAAAAATTAATCCCGGTGGCAATGGTTCCGGTTATGTCGCAATACTCCCGAACGTAAGGGTATATGATTCCGTTTTTCTCATTACGGAAAGGCACCTTATACCGACCGATTGCGGAATCCTGATCGCCGCCTAAGACTTCAGCTGCGCCGATTTCAAGAATAGCAAGGTCTTCAATGGTATCCGAAAAATCAGATTTTGAAGATCCCTGCAGTTTGATTTTGTATACTTCATCGTTTGATGCAATCTCGATTGCAGACACATCAACAATTAAATGGCCTTCCACCAGGCCCGCGCCTAAAATGGCAATCACGCCCCCACTGTCAACGGTGCCCGCTGCATCGGCAGCAACAAGGCCCGCATCTTTTAATATAAAATCATTATCGATCATGATATTTATTTCCTTTATATATGATTAAGCGTTTTTCACACCATGAAGCCTGGCTGCTGCTTTTGGATGGAAAACACCCAAACCACAAATCCATTCAACCAAGGTTTCGTAAAAAGTGCGATTCAACCCAAGGTCCAAAACGTCCATGGTTCCCGCCTGAAGACCGCAAACGTTTTCAGCCACACCAAACTTGACTGCATAGAGCGAAGTCGAAACAGAACCCCCTCCGCCTGGGCTGACTTCGGTAAACGGCAGAATATCATTTCCGTCTTTATCCTGCTCAATCACACCGATAGGAACACTGGCATAAGCAGGAATCTGACGGCCAAAAGCATCTGAGACAGTTTCCTGAGCTTGGTTGGCAGCACGGATAAGTTTATTTACTTTCCGCCGCATGGTTTTGTTCATGAAAATGACATCAGGCCCGCCCTGAACTGCATCAATCAGGATGTCAACCATGTCCAAGGTCAAAATATCGCCGCCACTGGTTGAACCGGCAGCAATCTTTTGATCACCGGTAAGACGATTATCCAGACCGTCAAACTCGTTCGGATCATCGGCATTATCGCCTTTAAAAAAGTTTTTAGTATATTCCAGCGCCGCCGCTTTCGCCTTCATTGCATCGTACACGCTCCGAAGATCATTAACGTTGCCCTGGGTTTTAACCAAAGCCCGGTCAACCTGGGAAATCCCGCCCAGGATAAAAAGGGCTTCCACCTGGGGATTCACAATACCGGTTGACTCGGTATAAGATTTATTGATTCCCCTGAATGCAATGCCTGGAAGGGTTTCTTCACGATTATACTTGTATGCCTGGCCGTTTACATTAAAAAACGGTAAGCGCTCCAATACAGGAGAGTTCAAAGGGAATATTTCAATAACACCCCGGGCAAGGGGGTCTTGGACCAGTTTTGCTGCTTCAAGCAAAGTCAAACTCATAATTTTTCACCTCTTATTTCGTTTTGTAGCCCTTCGCCATAATTGCCTGTGGGCTCATGTTTTTAAAATCAGCCGGCGGTTTTCCGCCCGGTCTTCTGGTATCAATCCCATCAGAGTTCTTTTGATTGAAAAGTCCTTTTTTCGCCGCATTTTGAATCCATTTAATTTTCTGCCCGTGCGGCAGGTCGGGAACAAGATCCCGCATTTCATCAGGGACCGTTTCGATAAGTCCGGTTGCGATTTCTTCCAGTTGAGAATCTGACAATTTCCTCTTTTCGATTTCCTGATTTAGGCGGCTTAACGGAATTTTATCCTGATCATCGTTTTTTACGGGTACGACCACGTCCAGGGTAAATTTTCCATCCTTTTCAACGTAAAGTTTTTGAATACTTTCATCCAGCCCTTCAAGCGAATCGATTTGATATTGTAAAGTCATGGTGCTACCTCCTTTAACGCCTGAGAAGGCGAGTTGAATAAGTTATTTTCTGCTTGGATCTCCTGAAGCAGCTCTTTTGCTTTTTCGCGCGAGTCTATTTCCTGATCTCGTTCCATGATAATGTCAACGGGGCTTAAGACTCCAAGATCAATTAAACGATCCCAAGTTTCGGCTTGATCTTTTGCGGAAATTTCCGGTTTTGGATCTGCAAAATTAAGATTTAAAAAAGCTGAATCACTGATCTTTTTTGATGAATTGTGAAAATTCCAGACAATCCGGATTTTCTCAAAAAGCTGCTGTTCATATCGCCGCCATAGAATGATGTCATCCCGGCGAAGTTCTTCGAGTTCTTTTTGTCCCTGAACCTTTGCTAATCCTGATTCTCTGACGGTTTTAGTTGATAAGCTTGAAACACTTAAGCCATTACTTACAGCGGCCTGGGTGATTAGAAAGGAGATTGCTTCTAAGACTTCTGATATCGGTGCATCCGGAGATTCAAAACCGATAGCACCGTCTTCAGGGAGTTCAACCAATGTTCCAGGGTTCACACCGATCTGAGCTCCGGATTGTTTTGATTTTTTAATCCAACCGACACCAAAGCCCTGCATACGGATGATATAAAGTAGGTCGGTCAATTTTTCGTTAATGGCTTCCTGCATTGATATGAGATCATCACCGCCTGAAAGCCAAAAATCCGAAGTCGGGCACCGGTCAAACACCGGAACAAATGGTAAAATCTTATATGGATTGGCTTCTTCAGAAATTATATTGCCGCGATAGTCCAGGCGTTTGAATTCCTGATCGGTCCAGTATGAAAATTCTATTTCATCCCGTTTACCTGATTCCGGGAAATGGGTAATTATTACGGATTGTAGATCTTCAGGCGTGTCACCGGTGGTCACGTCCAACACGTCACCAGTAAGGATATCAAGGTCAATATGGCCTTTTCTCCACACTGGACGGATTAAGCAGGTTTTTAGAAGCTTGGTGTATCTACTGGCCGCTTTCATTTTGATGGGTAGCGCGGAAGACTGGCAGATTGATTTAAATATTTCCTGGTCTTTCTCTGATCCGCTTATTTCTCTGATCGCATCCCTGCCATAGACCGCTGCAAGGTTGTTTGTGATTTTCTTAACGATATTTATGAAAACAGGGGTTATTGCATCGGGGTTTGAAAATATGGTGGCGATATGGCCGGAGATATAATCAAACTGTATATCATGATAATAGTCTAACCGCTTGGCAGTATTGGTTTTGCGGGCAGTGTTGGCAGCTTGGTCGAGTTGCAAGTTGAGTTGTTTGAATAATCCGGGTACTTGTGATTGGAATAACATAGAAATTATCTATAACCTCCATAGTAATGATCTATATTATAAAACACAATTTTAGGGATTTACAACAAAAAAGTGAAATTTATTGAAAAAATATTTAATTATTCCCAATGGTTATTGAATTATATTCAAGATCAGAAGTCTAATAGAGAGGAAGTGTTTGATATTATTTTAAAATGATAAATAATAAAAAAAAAGAGGGTGGTTCCGTTAATCTGCACGATGAGTAAAAAAAAGATTGGAATAAAAAACCCGCGCCTGTTTCCAGGGCGGGTGAGGGGGTATTATAATTTTTTTTAGTGCTTAGCCGATTAAAAGGCCAAAATGTTTTGGGTTAATCTTTAATCTTTTACATATACTTCGTAATACAGATGGGGTTAAGATTTCAGCGTCATTATTGAAACTCACAGCGCAGGTGATCTTTTTTTTACCTGACCCTTTTTCAAAATATTGGATCGGAAATGGAGTCTTATCATCATCAATTTTATATTTACATTTATAATCTTTTTCCAGCCGCTCACGGAACTCGAAAAATGTGGGTAATTTAGTAAATGGATATGCCAATAGCACTTCCTTTTTTACGCTGCAATTCTACGGTCTTTTGCAATGGCATCAATCATAAAGCCAGGCATCGCAGTTTTGGGGATTGAAAATCGTTTTTTGTTTTTAAGACGTTCTGATGTTTCGAACATATCCCAATACATCTTCGGGGCTTCTTCTATGCCGCTTAATGGTTTTAATTTTCCTTTTAAATCAAGAATGATTTGCCCGACCATTGTTTTTTCAAATGCTTTAGTCGCTTCAGACAGTGAATTACCCTGAGCGGTAATATCGTATTCAAGCCCCTGTGCTACCCAACAACAATCTTCTTGCATAAAAAGAACACTAATCATTATGTTGTGCGTTTTTTTCTCCATAATATTTGTCCTTTTTTGTGATTAAAGAGTTTGGTTGCTCTATTATCATATGTTAAATAAACTTCATCGTCAAGGAAATGTAAATATATTTACCGCGTCGAAAAAGCAAGCGGTTTTTATTTCAAGATATCAAGATTCTTAAAATATCAAGCAGACTGATACACCACGGCACCGCTTACCTTAACCATTGCATGAAAAAAATCAGGAATCGAAATTTTCGAATCCTCATTAAAAGTTTTATTCTGCCGCCACATTTCCTCTATTTCCGCATAGGCAACACACCTTTCTTTACAGTACAGCTCCAGGCTTCCGCCCAACAAAAAACATAAATGCTTATTTCTTGATTTGTTTTCACACAAGATGCAATCAATTGCAAAAAGATTCAACACTTCCCGCCGTAGGCTATGAACCGCCCAATTGCATGAATAAACTGTATCATCATGAAATTTTGCCGACGAATGGCCGAAAGAATAGCTCCCATTTTGCCGCCTGGTATATGAAAAAGTGGAAAGCTCAGATTCGAATATCTCAAGATCCTTTGAAAAACGAAGCCTGCCTTCATTCATTATACGGTACATCTCCGGAAAACTGGCCTGCTGGTTGGTATCATGCGGTGATATCATTTCTACAGGTATTTTATTTTCGATCA
>Ga0255400_10019_pt1 | contig 17004 bp, 12 predicted proteins | sample ANMaggSeSYBR01G7_FD_182117 | JGI IMG/M metagenome (GOLD analysis project Ga0255400, IMG submission 182117) | Sediment cell enrichment communities from methane seep in Santa Monica Basin, California, United Staets - ANME aggregate JGI... | ecosystem: Environmental > Aquatic > Marine > Cold seeps >... | reverse complement strand
CTGCGGTGCGCTTCATCCGCGATCACGATGATATTGCGCCGTTGGCTGACCGCATCAACCTTACGCCCTTTGCCGGCGGGCAAAAACTTCTGCGCAGTTGTGAACAATACCCCGCCTGAGGCTGTGTTGAGCAGCTCGCGTAAATGCTCGCGGCTCTCGGCTTGTTGCGGCCGCTGACGCAAGAGCGCCTGCCCGCGCACAAACGTGTTGAAGAGTTGGTCGTCCAGGTCGTTGCGGTCGGTTATCACCACAAAAGTCGGGTTCTGCATCGCCTTGTGCTCGATCAGCTTACCCGCAAAGAAGAGCATCGAAAGGCTCTTGCCGCTGCCCTGCGTATGCCACACCACCCCCACCTGCTTTTTACCATGCGGACTGATCGCCCTAACAGCCGACTCCACCGCCTGATTGACCGTAAAGTATTGGTGATAGGCAGCCAGTATTTTATTGATCCTCCCGCCTTCGTATTCTTCAAATATGATGAAATTGCGCACCAGGTCCAGCAGGCGCTGTGGGACCAGCATGCCCTTTGCCAGCACGGGCATCTGCGGGCGGCGCTTGTCGATCAATTCCTTCCCGTCCACCGTGCGCCAACGGTTATATCTTTCCCATGGGCTCAGGAATGTGGCTGCACGCGCATCATGATTGTCAGAAATGATGCACACCTCGTTATAGGTAAAAAGCGAAGGTATATCATGGCGGTAAGTCTGGATCTGATTAAATGCCCTGCGCAGGTCAGCTTTTACGTTCTTGGGGTCCTTCAGTTCCATCAGCACAAGCGGCAGACCGTTGACGAACAGGATCACATCCGGGCGGCGGTTACGTTTTTCTTCAATCACCGTGAACTGGTTGACTGCCAGGAGGTCATTGTTTAATGGATCCTGAAAATCAAGCAAGCGCACCTGGCCGCCGCGTATCTGCCCTTCACGATTGCGGTATTCAAGCGGCACGCCATCCCGCAGGAAGGCGTGAAATTGACGGTTATTGAGTGCCACATTCGCGGATGCGTGCGGCAGATTGACCACCCGCCGGTATGCGTCCTCCAGCGCTTCTTCTGGAAGAGCTGGATTAAGCTTTTGCAAGGCTGCCCGCAGCCGGGCGGGCAGGATCACCTGCTCATAAGACTCGCGTTCAGCCCACACCTCCCCCGGCGCGATGTCGGGCCCATGCAGGACGCTGTAACCCAAGCCAGCCAGGAGCTCATCCAGCACATAGTATTCAAAAGCGTTTTCACTGATGCGAGGTGACATTTTTACCTCTTATTTGACTTTAGCATGCATGAGGTCCTGTGTACAAAATATAACGTTTATCGTTATATCATATACATGAAACCTAATTTTAGCAATGGAAAAATGAGGTTGGCGCGGTCTGCGACCGGCACCCTACTAAAATTATTTAATCTGGCAAGCATACGTGCGTGACTTTTCATACTTGCCACCCGATGAAGAAAAATTACCTCCACGCTCTGTTCCGGGGCACTAGCGCATCAGGTAGGGCAGTTTGTTCGATAGCGAATTCTGAAAGTATAGTCAAGGTTTTCAAGACTCAATCAAATGCCAAATATCATCTATTCCGGTAAGCCTCCATTGTTCGGTTTCTTCTCTATAACTCTCAAAAGCACTCCTTATGCGACCGATTTCCACTTGTTCAAACAGTGGAGTCCCCAAATACTGAAAAAAAAATGGGTTTTCAATTGCCAGTGCCATATGTTCTTCCGAAAAAAGGATTAGCGATAAAAACTCTGCCACTACGAAAATAATCTTGTGGGCTTCCCACAATTTCTTGAATGTAATCTCAGAAGCGCTTACATCTTGGATAGCACGACTTTCAGGGGTGGCAGAGTGAGCAACGAATTTATCAACATAATTTGTAATTTGCCGACAGACATCAAGTCTCTCCTTCAGTCGAGTAAATACTCGCTCCAAAATGACATCATTAGGTTGACGATCGTTGTGCATTTTACCGCTCAGACGATCAAAGGTTTGGTGAGTTTCAGCGATTGACTCCCAATCAAGCTCGGGCGGAACAAAAAGGTCTTTCCCAACAGGTTGTTTCCTTTTCTGTATCTCCGTATAATCATAGGGCATGTTTCTAAGTCTAATAAATGCTTCTCTGGTAAGTTCATTTCTGCGGTCACATATGTCACTTATCAATGAATAGATTGAATAGACCGCTTTGGGTCCTATAAGCCCATAACGCTTATCAACCAGGCGACGAATAAAAGTGACTTGAGATTGAAAATAATTCCTATCTATAAACGAATGTAAAGCTCCGTTGATTGCTGGCGCTTTAGCATTTTTCTCAATTTTGATTTGACGACTTTCGACAACAAGACGAAAGATGGCTGTATCCCAAATCATTTGAGAAATTTGTTGAAATATAGCATTGGTATCGTTTCCCTTTAAACAATCAAACCAATTCTTCCTGGCTTGTTCTAATGTCGGTTTTTCTTCTTTCGCCATATTTAATCAGCTAAACCCTTCACTCTCAGCTTCCCGTTCATCAGACAGGACAAAAGAGCATCCCTCAGCGCCACTAATGATCGGGATTCTTTCAGGTTGGCCACGATCTTTTGATACAACGGCTCAACCTGTTCGACTGACTTATTTATCACATCGGTAAGTGGTACAACAATTGGCATCGGTCTAAAATTTCTCTTACTAATCTCAGGAAATGTAGTACCGCTAGCACGACTCTTAATTTCCGCAATGTTTTCCATTGCCCAATTTAGTATATAGTAATTCGATACCCCCTTATCACAAACCATTGCAATAAAACCCTGATTAATACACACAGGAATTTCAACTATAGCCAGATACCCCACTGGCGCCCTTGAAGACATAAGCACTGTTCCCTTTGGTAACAGACCAGAACTGATTCTTTCCAATCCGGCTTTTGACACTTTTCGACCACTTTCTAACAAAATCGGTGACCGTATATTTGATAAATCTTTTGGGGTTACAAAGTTGAATTCACCATTTTCCCAAAACTTGGATTTCTTTGTACTCGGCGTACCACCTCCGTAGATTGAAACGACATCTTCTATTGGTTTTACCCTCCACCCCTGCGGGATCAGCCCCAGCTCACTCTCGACCAGTTCATCGGGGAACAGCACCATGACCTCATCCGGCAGCGGGTACGCTTCCCCCTTCAGCTTTGCCTTCACCGGCTCAAAATCCACAAACCAGGCTTTGAAGATGGCGCGTGCCATGGCTTCAAGGGTCTCGTTCATTTTCCTATTATTATTTTCTTTTGCTTCCAGAACATCAAGAATACTGGCTATTCTAATTTGCTCATCCATTGGAGGCACAAGAATAGGGACTTCACTCATCAACTTTGTATTAAGTGATGGCATTGTTGCACCAAAGGCTATTTTTCGAATGTATTCTTTAAAATTCCAATAACCAAAAAACCAAGATAGATAATGAGAATCAACTCTTTGAGGATTAGGCCTGACTCTTATACATCTTCCAGAAAATAACCACCCATCTTCGTCCCTCCTTACTAAAGCACGACAATCGACAGAACCTACACGGCTGAACACAATATCATTTTCTTTTAAGATGAATTTCTTCAATCGTTCTTTATCTTGTTTTGTTACACAAGGAAGTTCTTCGTGCAAAATTCTATTATCACCGAGATGTTGAACTGTAATAATCGGTGTCCCAATTGATACATAATCTTTTTTATGTAGCAAACTTCCAAATGGGCCAGTCTGAATTCCATCATCAGGCATACATAGCTCAATTAATGGAAACACTTCCCAGGAGGCAGGTATCTCTCCGTAAATATCATGGGTTTTATTGAGCTTATTCACTTCATTCCCCATAGCCCAGCTCCTCCACCTGCTCACGCAGCTCCGCGGTCAGGCAGGCTGCCGAAGCCATGTGTCGATTGCGTGACCTTAAATCGACAGATACGCTTGAACATGTCGATGGTGTCGACATGTCCGCCAGATATGTCGAAAATTTCATTGAATTTCGACACGTTTTACATATAAGACGACCAAATAGACCCATCATGCGGTGAGCACCTTCACCAGTGCTGGATGTTTGTATATAACCTCACGACCGCGTTTTTCCCCAACAAGCACGCCAATCCGCTCTAATTCCTTGAGATAGGTGGATGCGGTTTGCCGTTTGGCGATGCCAGCTTCGACAACAAACTGAACCTTGCAGTAGGGCTGCCGGAAGATGAGTTCAATTAGTTCCTTGGAATATACTTTCGGGACTTCAACGCGGCAACGCTTGACAGTGACATCAAACAAATCATGGATCGCCTGGATTCGACTCGTGGTCCATGATGCTGTTTCTTCGATGCCTTTAAGCATGTAGAGCAGCCATGACTCCCACTTACCGGCCTCTGTGACCTCGCGCAACAAGCGATAATAGTCCGACTTGTTTTGAATAATATAACGGCTGAGATATAGAACCGGAATTTGGAGCAAGCCGCTGTGTAGAAGATAAAGAATGTTCAGAATTCTCCCGGTACGACCATTTCCATCGCTGAATGGGTGGATCGCCTCGAATTGGTAATGCGCCAACGCCATCCGAATAAGCGGATCAACTCCATCATCTTCAAGAAGAAATCTCTCCAGGCTTTTCAGCTTATCGAGCAGACCTGAGCCACCGCGAGGCGGTGTATAGATAACATCTCTTGGGGAACGACGGACTATGTAGGCTGGCTGATCTTCACTGCGAAATCGAACATCTCTTTCGCTAAGGATGGAACAAACTTTGCGAATCAATTCAATTGACAAGGGCTGTGTTGCAAGCGCATCAAATCCATATCGAAGGGCAGTTCGGTAACGAAGAACTTCTTTAACCTTTGGATCGCTGCGTTTGTTCTCATCCACAGCGGCGTGAAACAGATCGTCCTGGGTGGTAACAATATTCTCAATCTCGGAACTAAGTTTCGCCTCCTGCAACGGGATCGCATTAATTAATATAGCCTGGTCGGGAATCAAGCCCCCCGCCCCTTTCAACTCTGCCAGTGTGCGCGCTGCACTTATACATTGCTCTAATACTGGTTTCGTCTCCACGTCAACCTTGGGAGGCAGCGGGGGGAGATCATCATAAGGAATTTTTGGATCATAAACCATAATCCAGCTCCTCCAGATTCTTGCGAATCTCGGTTTCAAGGCGGGCGCTCTCGGCAAACTGCTCGGAAAGCTGCTTGGTCAGGCGGGTCATTTTCTCTTCAAAGGGTTCGCCATCATCCGGCGCTGCTTCAACCCCCACATATCGCCCCGGCGTAAGCACGTAATTATTTTCAATGATCTCTTTCACAGCCGCGCTCTTGCAGAAGCCCGCCAGATCCGCATACTCCCCTGTGCCTTCCTCGCCGCGCCAGGCATGGTAGGTACCCGCAATTTTTGCGATGTCTTCCCCGGTCAGCCCGCGGTGGGAGCGGTCAATCATCGTGCCCATCTTGCGCGCGTCGATGAACAAGGTTGACCCCCTGCGGTCAGCCATCCCCTGTCTGTGTTTGTTACGGCTCAAGAACCACAAGCACACCGGGATCGGGGTGGAGTAAAAAAGCTGCCCCGGCAGCGCCACCATGCAGTCCACCAGGTCAGATAAAATGATATTCTTGCGAATCTGCCCCTCATTGCTCGTATTTGTCGACATTGACCCGTTCGCCAGCACAAAGCCCGCAATCCCGTTTGGGCTGAGATGATGGAGAAAATGCTGCACCCAGGCATAGTTGGCATTCCCCGCCGGCGGCGTGCCGTAAGCCCAGCGGGCGTCATCCTGAAGGCGGTCACCGCCCCAATCGCTATCGTTGAAAGGCGGGTTAGCCAGCACGAAATCCGCTTTCAGGTCCGCGTGCAGGTCATTATGGAAGCTGTCAGCATTATTTTCACCCAGATTGGCGTCAATCCCGCGGATCGCCAGGTTGATCTGTGCCAGGCGCCAGGTGGTCGGGTTCGATTCCTGTCCAAAGATGGAAATATCGCCAATCCGCCCGCCATGGGCACGTACGAACTTATCGCTCTGCACGAACATGCCCCCCGAACCGCAGCAGGGGTCAAACACGCGCCCCTTGAATGGCTGCAGCATCTCAACCAGCAGGCGTACAACATGCGCGGGTGTGTAGAATTCGCCGCCGCCCTTGCCCTCTGCGCTCGCAAAGCGTGAGATGAAGTATTCATACACGCGTCCTAAAACGTCCTTCTTGCGGCTCACCTCGTCGCCGATGCCAATCGTGCTGATCAAGTCGATCAGTTCTCCGAGGCGCGCCTTGTCAAGGTCAGGCCGTGCATAATTCTTCGGCAGAACGCCCTTCAGGCGCGGGTTCTCTTTTTCGATCGCCAGCATCGCATCATCAATCAAGCGCCCAATCTCCGCTCGCTTGGCATTATCCTGTAAATACCCCCAGCGTGCCTCAGGCGTCACCCAAAAGACGTTCACCGCCAGGTACTCATCGCGGTCCTCGAGCAGCGCTTCACGCTCCGCGGCGTCACTGATGTGGATGTCAGATTGCGGGTCATCCATCTCAGCCTTTAATTTAGCCCTGTGGCTCTCAAATGAATCAGAGATGTATTTCAGGAAGATCAATCCCAATACAACATGTTTATATTCAGATGGGTCCATATGGCTGCGCAACTTGTCCGCTGCCTGCCATAATTTATCTTCAAAGCCAACATTCGCGCTGTGATTTTTATTGTTTTTTGCCATAGCTTCCTTCTACAAAAATATTCCTTCCCACCGTTAACAGTTCAATTTTAGCACATCCTGTCTCGCAAGCCTTCGTGGGGGGCCTACCCATTAACCAAACCAGGGCAACCACGTCCCAGAAAAGAGCTGGGATTATGGGGGGTTGCCTTCACCCAATGCTCATGCATTCCCACAAGGGGACGGTGTGGGTATACGACTGATCCCAGAAAAGAACTGGGACAGGTGTGCTACGAGGCGCTTCAGTCTATACAACGGGCGCATATAGGGGGGGGTGTAGGAATCGTTGCGATCCGAAGGACGTGCCCCCTCTGGACACGATACTGCGAAAGCCTCTCAAAACGTGCTTCCTCTGGGCACGAAACTGCGATTCGTGCGAATAATGCGTAAACTAGCAATGGTTTTGTTGATAAGTAAGCAGCCTGTGCTCAAGTCAAGAGCGTTGGACGATAACCTCCATTATGTTATAATCGCATCGAAAGACCAAAAATATGACTGAACCTACCCTGCTTAACAGCCGCTATAAACTGCTCCATCCCCTGGGGACGGGGGGGCATGGCTGTCGTCTATAAAGCCAAAGACCTGATGCTCGAGCGCACCGTCGCCATCAAGGTCCTGCGCGAGGATTACTCTCAGGATGCGGCTTTCCGCGAAAGTTTTCGTCAGGAAGCACGTGCCGCCGCCAACCTCTCGCACCCCAACATCGTCACCGTGCACGATTTCGGGCTGGATCAAAAACGTCTCTTCATCGTCATGGAATACCTGCCGGGCACCGACCTGAAGACACTCATCCGTCAGAAAGAGCGCTTCAAGGTTGAGGATGCCGTCGCCCTCATCATTCAAGCCTGTGCCGGGATAGGCTATGCCCACCGGGCGGGCCTGGTGCATTGCGACATCAAACCCCAAAACATGCTCGTCTCATCCGAACAGCGCCTCAAGGTCACCGATTTCGGCATCGCCCGGGCATTATCCACCATCCCCATCGATGAACAGAGCGAGATCGTCTGGGGCTCCCCGCATTATATCTCCCCCGAACAAGCCAGCGGCTCTGCCCCCTCACCTGCTTCGGATGTCTATTCGCTTGGTATCATTCTGTACGAAATGCTGACCGGGCAACTGCCCTTCAACAACAGCGAATCCAGTGAACTGGCACGCATGCACCGTGAAGAAACACCCCTGCCCCCGCGGCGCTTGAACCCCGCCATCCCCGAAGCGCTTGAAGAAATCACGCTGAAAGTCCTGACAAAAGAACCCTCAAGGCGCTACCGCACTGCGAACCAAATGGGGCGCGTGCTTCTATCCTTCAGCAAGCCAGGAGAACGTACCGGGGCAGCCCTGCCGCTTAAACCCGAGAGCGGACTCTATCACATCAGCCCCCCTGCAAGTATTGAGCAGTCACAAGCCGCCGTCAAGAGCATCGACTGGCTCACCTGGGGCTTGGGCTTACTCGCCTTCACTACCATCCTCGGTCTGATCCCTTTCTGGCTTTATATCTATCTGACACTTAACCCACGCTAAGGCAAATATCATGAGCATAACTATCTCCCCCTCCATCCTTTCTGCTGATTTCTCAAAGCTCGCTGAAGAGATCCGCCAATGCGAGCTCGGCGGCGCTGACTGCATCCATGTCGACGTGATGGATGGGCGCTTTGTCCCCAACATCAGCTTCGGTCCTGAGATCGTCAAGACCTGCCGTGCGCTCACCAAGCTGCCCCTGGATGTGCACCTAATGATCGTCGAGCCGGAAAAGCATCTGGAAGCCTTCGCTAAAGCCGGTGCTGACCAGATCAGCGTGCATTACGAGACCTGCCCGCACATCCACCGCACACTGGAGACCATTCGTGAACTGGGCGTATCGCCCGGCGTGGCCATCAACCCCGGTACAGCAGTGAACTGCCTGCGTGAGATCAGCCACATGTTTGAGCTGGTCTTGATCATGACGGTCAACCCGGGCTTTGGCGGCCAGTCATTCATCCCGCAAAGTTTGGATAAGATCCGCTGTATGCACGACCTTCTGGATAAGACTGGCTCAAAGGCTGTCATTCAGGTGGACGGCGGCATTGACGCGTATACCATCGCGGATGTATACAAGGCTGGCGCTCGCAATTTCGTTGCCGGCACATCTATCTTCCTTCATCCTCAAGGCATTCCCGCTGGCATCCAAGCCCTGAGAGCTGCAACCCCCTCAGATTAAAAGCAAAAATCGCGGTTTTCACCGCGACTTATGTGTCATGAATGTGTTCTTATTTATATGCTTTGGTTAATGCCTTTATACAGCGAGTGCACAGGATCTTACGCACTTTGCGGCCATTCTCATAAACAGTCACTCTTTGCAGGTTCGGACGGAACTTGCGTCTGGTCGCGACCATCGAATGGCTGCGGTTATGTCCAAAAGTTGTTGCTTTCCCACAATTACTACACTTTGCCATCTCAAAATCCTTTCATGCGTTATAATAACTACCGTTGGGCAAACTTGAACAAGCCCAACAGCACAGTATTTTACCATAACCTATTGAATGAATCAAGCAGAATAGAAAGAACAGAGAGAAAAGAAAGCTATGACTGATAAATCAAACCCTCTAGGAAGTATCTTTATAATGCCAGAAGCAATTGCAGCCATTGCGAGGCAAGCAGCGATCCTCTCCTACGGCGTTGTAGGCCTGGCACCCAAGAATGTTATTGAAGCTACGAAACGGTTTCTCAAAAAGGATGGCAATTATGGCGTTAAGGTGCGTGTGGATGAATCCGGCCTGACCCTCGATATTTACATCATTGTGGAATACGGCCTGCGCATAAAATCCTTGACCAACAGCGTTGCCAACACTGTTAAATATAACGTCGAAAAAACTGTTGGGCTGCCGGTAAGCCATGTCAATGTGCACGTACGTGGTTTGCGCATCAGCAATCCGGATTAATGCAGCTTAAATAAAAATTATTAGTAGGAGTACTATGAGTAGTAAGACAACTTCAATCCTCAGTAAGACAGAGCGTCATAAATTGCTCCAGTCGCCTGTCGATGGAAACGGATTGAAAATACTTCTTGAAGCTGGCCTTACCTGGCTTCGAACCAATCAAGAAATCGTTAACGCCTTGAACGTCTTTCCCGTCCCCGATGGCGATACAGGCACAAACATGGTACTTACCATGCAGGCTGCCATTGATGAAGCCAGCCAGCAAAGAGATCCAAACGTTGGTGCTACAGCACGTGCCGTTGCCCAGGGGGCATTAATGGGTGCACGCGGCAACTCAGGCGTAATTCTTTCCCAGATTTGGCGCGGCTTTGCACGCGCCCTCGACCACTATGACACCATGGATGCGCCTTTACTCGTTAAAGCCCTGCAGGAAAGCCGCAGCACGGCCTACAAGGGTGTTGTGCGCCCCGTTGAAGGGAGGATCCTTACAGTCATCAAAGATATGGCAAATCATGCAGAAACAACGCTCAAAGAGACTGATGAGCTTAACCAGCTTCTCATCGAGATTGTTGAAGCAGCCGAGGTGTCCGTCGCAAAAACACCTGACCTGCTGCCAATCCTGAAACAAGCAGGGGTGGTCGATGCCGGCGGCAAAGGCTTATTATTGATATTTGAGGGTATGCTTCGTTTCCTGCAGGACGAGCCCCTGGATACTGCTCTGGCTGAGGTGAAACCTCTTTCGGAGATGAATCTGGACGATGCAATGGAAACGGTCGAACCCGGCCAGGACTACGAAGTTGTCATAGACTTTACACCTGATAATACTCTCGACCTTGAAGCTTACTTCAGTGGTTTATCAGAGATTGGTACCTCGATCCAGGTTGGTGAAGGCGATGGCATGTACCGTATGCACATCCATGTCCCCACCGAGAATCGTTATCACCCGATCGATTACACAATGACATTGGGTACCATCCAAAAGGTAATGATGGAAAACCTGCTCGACCAGATGAACAATAATAAGAAAAATGCAGACAACCTGAAATTAGCCACCGTTCAACCGGGTGAAATTGCTGTTGTAGCTGTTTCCCCTGGTTATGGTCTTTCAAAGATTTTTGCAAGTTTGGGTGCTGCAGCCATCGTTACAGGTGGTCAGACGATGAACCCCAGTGTCAAGGAGATCCTAGCTGCTTTCGAAAACCTCCCTACGGATAAAGTTATCATCCTGCCCAACAACAAAAACATCGTACTAGCTGCTGAAAAAGCTGCCAGTGTTACGGTAAAAAAGGTTAAGGTCATCCCAACTGTCAATGCGCCCCAAGGCTTCTCAGCCATGCTGCGCCTGGTGCTGGATGGGGACTTTGAAGAAACCGTCGAATCGATGAATGAATCTCTCGATGAAGTAGACACCGGCGAAATAACCACCGCCACTCGCAGTGTAGAGATTGATGGTTTGCAGGTCAAAAAAGGTCAGGTAATCGCCCTCCTCAACGGAAAGTTGATTGCCTCAACCAAAACAATCGAAGAAGCCTGTGAACAACTTCTTCAAGAAGCCAAAGCTGAAGATTTCGAGCGCATCACCCTGTTTTATGGTGAAAACATAAACAACAACCATGCCAACCAGCTTGCTGACCGTATCCGTTCAGCCTATCCAAACCATGAAGTTGAGATCCATGAAGGTGGTCAAGCGCATTATCAATTAATCCTCGCGATCGAATAAGCACTAGCGTCTGAACAGAGTCATTAAGCATATAAAACATTTATTCAGTAATTAATCAAACCCTTACCATTTTTGAGATATTCAAATTATTCATCCCGGTGAAGCCTTATATGCCAATCCGGGATTTTGTTTGCCCTCCGAAGCCCAAGGGGGGAGCGTTAAAAAAGATTTCGTCCAATTTTATATAAAGAAATCAACAGATCACACCCCTTTGATTGATTAATTCGGTTATCATTATGGGTATAACTTGTCCAGCAGTATTTCTGGTCAAAATCACTTATAGAATGTTGAGTAATAAACTATGCCATTATCATCAGAGAAGCTATACAAAATCTTTAAACTCGAAGCGGAATTCTCATATGAGAACCTTGCTGTTGTTGGCGGACTACAGAAGTTAGCAGAAAGCTGGGCAGCGGAAGCACGTGCAGAGGGCATTTCCGAATCACTCATCCCCGCGATTACATCGATCCTCACCCGTTATCCTGACCTGGATATCAATGAACGTTGGGGCGCTTTATTGGAAATCGGCGACCTGTTGAGCATCCCAAAGATAACTCGTTTACCCAATCCAGCACAGCGTGAGTCAACAATTAAAAAGCCTGAAACCAGCAAAGGTAAAACGCAAGAGAACGCTATCACCCCTCCTCAAACTAAAGTCTCACGTCCAAAGAGAGCCAAGCGCACAAAGGAAACATCACGCTATCCCATTGCAGATACAACCATTGGATTAGATGCATCCACAACTGTTATCAGAGGCGTTGGGGACAAACAAGCTGAACACTTGAAAAAGTTAGGCTTATCTAACATCGAAGATATGTTGTACTTTTTCCCGCGTCGTTATGATGACTACTCTTCATTGAAAACAATCGGTCAGCTTCAATTTGGTGAAGAAGTTACCATCATTGCGCGGGTTGTCAGCATAACAACCTATCCTACAAAACGCAAGCGCAAGATCACCGAAGCTGTCGTATCGGATACAACAGGGACCATCCGTCTGCTGTGGTTCAATCAAGACTACCATATGCGTTATCTTAGGAAGGGCATGTTCATTTCGATCTCAGGTAAGATTGAATCTTATCTCGGTCGGTTAGTCATCTATCATCCAGATTATGAACCCATTGATCAGCAGCAGCTTCACACCAACCGCATTGTCCCTGTTTATCCACTTACTGCGAAAATCACACAGCGCTGGCTACGCCGCACCATGTTCAATACAGTGGAGTACTGGTCAGAGCGTGTGAGCGATTTCATGCCTGATTCCATCCTCGAGGAGACCCAGCTGCCTGATATATCCACCGCACTGAAACAGGCTCATTTTCCCGATTCCCAAGATGAGCTTGAGCAAGCACAGCAAAGAATAGCCTTTGATGAGATATTTCTTTTACAGCTCGGCGTGATCCGCCAAAAATACCAATGGCAGTCTCTGGAAAGCAAAATTTATACAGTCTCAGACGAATGGCTGCAAGAAAGGATCGCTAGCCTGCCCTTTGAGCTTACCAAAGCTCAAAAACGAACCCTTGGCGATCTACGTAAAGATCTGGCAAGCGGACACCCGATGAACCGGCTTCTGCAAGGCGATGTGGGCTCCGGTAAGACCGTCATCGCTGGTTTGGGGATGGCTATAGTGATTGCTTCAGGAGCACAGGCTGCATTCATGGCACCGACAAGCATCCTGGCAGAACAGCATTATCAGAACATGTTGGAGCTCCTCACGAATCCAGAGAACACCACACCCTTACTGCAGCCCGATCAGGTACGGCTCTTAATTGGCGATACAAGCACAAGTGAACGCGAAGATATCTTGCAAGGTTTGAATGATGGCAGGATTAAGCTACTAATCGGCACACACGCGCTCATCGAAGACCCGGTTACATTCAATAACCTCCAAATGGTCGTCGTGGATGAGCAACACCGATTTGGTGTTAAACAACGTGCTGCACTGCGCAACAAAGGACATAATCCTCACCTATTGGTGATGACAGCAACACCTATCCCGCGTTCACTACAGCTGACAATATTCGGCGATCTTGACGTCAGCGTGATGGATGAAATGCCAGCTGGCAGACAACCCGTTGATACCCATATCCTTTACCCGCTCGAACGAGAGCGTGCCTATACGCTCATTCGTTCGCAGGTAGAAAAAAGGCTCCCAGGCTTTCGTCATCTATCCCCTCGTCGAACAAGGTGAGCGTGAAGAAACTAAAGCCGCCGTTGAGGAACAGCAACGTTTACAAGAAGAGGTTTTCCAAGATCTAAAAGTTGGCTTAATGCACGGCAGGATGCGTCCCAACGAAAAAGATAATACCATGCGCGAATTTCGAAATAAGCAATATGACATCCTAGTTTCTACCTCAGTAGTAGAAGTCGGCGTCGACATTCCCGACGCAACCGTCATGGTCATCGAAGGGGCAAACCGCTTCGGTTTGGCACAGCTGCACCAATTTCGTGGCCGCGTAGGTCGTAGAGCCGAGAAATCCTATTGCATCCTCATCCCGGAAACAAAAAACTCAGTTGACAATGAACGTTTAGTAGCTATGACGGAGACGAATGACGGTTTCATCCTTGCTGAGCGCGATCTCCAACAACGCGGTCCTGGTGAATTCCTCGGAACACGTCAATCTGGTTATACAGATCTAAAAATGGCACAACTAACCAACATTCGAGTAATTGAAAAAGCCCGCCGCCATGCACAGAATATTTTCGAAGAAGACCCTGATTTGACTGCCGCTGAACATGAACTCATGTTAAGAGCACTCGATCATTTCTGGCCTGCTACTGAAGGCACAGGAGATATGAGCTGAAACGACATATCTCCTCCTTCAAAACCATAGCACACGTGTAATCAACTGAATTGACATAAATGCGCTTGGAATGATACACTTTGGCAAGACACTTGCAACAGTTAAACTGCGCCAACAAGCGGAGAAAAACTATGGACATCCTTCATTTAGTTGATCGATTAGAAGAATTATTCAACGAAAGTCGCCCTATCTGGCTGACTCATAGTGTCATTGTCGACGAAAACCGTTTGATGGATCTCATCGACCAAATGCGCATTTCAATCCCTGAAGAGATCAAGAAAGCACAACAAGTAAATGTGCAGCGGGATCGGGTCTTGGCGCAAGCACAAGAAGAAGCCAACCGCACTCTGGCATTGGCTCGCGAAAAAGGCGAAAAGATGATTGAGCGTAACGAAGTTGCACAACTATCGCAGGCACGCGCAGATCAAATCATTGAACAAGCACACAGGGAGGCAACCAAAACCCAGCGCGAGGCAGATAAATACGTTGCAGATACCTTGATGCGCTTGGAAGCTGAATTAGGCCGTATCCTAGCTCAGGTACAAAATGGCATCCGTACACTGCAGACAAACGGGTCAGTTCAACAGCCCCAAATCAGCCCAAATAACCCTAAGGACCTACTCTAGTACCCAAACTTAAACCTGTCATACTTCTTGCGATGCACTCGACTTGTCATGTGCATTTTCCATGCTTGAAGCCTTCTTTATAGTGGCGCGAGGCTTGGTTTTCTTCACGCTACCATGGATAGCGTAGGTTAACACCTCATCCATGTGGTCCACAATAATAATCTTCATATCTCGCTTAACCGCTTTGGGTACTTCAGCGAGATCCTTTTCATTTCTTTTGGGTATCAATACAGTTTTTAAACCAGCGCGATGCGCTGCCAGCACCTTTTCACGCACACCTCCGATTGGCAGAACACGCCCACGCAGTGTAATCTCTCCAGTCATTCCCACATCATGTCGTACAGGCCGCTTGGTGACCGCGGATACAAGCGCAGTGGCAATAGTAATGCCTGCGCTTGGCCCATCCTTAGGAATTGCACCTTCAGGAATATGGAGGTGGATATCAATATTTTCAAAGAGATTGCTCTTAATCTCCAATGAGCCAGCTCGCGATTTGAGGTATGAAAGCGCAGCCTGAGCAGATTCCTGCATGATATCCCCAATCTGGCCAGTTATCTGTAGATTCCCTTTGCCTTCAAGGATCAACACCTCAACAGGCATTATCTCTCCCCCGTTTACAGTCCACGCAATTGCCGTAGCAACACCAATTTCATCTTTTCCCTCAGCTTGCGTGGTGAAATACTGGACAGGCCCTAAGAATTTTGCGACAGCCGAACTGCTGATCCGGTGCGAGAAAGTTTTGCCCTCTGATTTCATTCTTGCAATCTTGCGCAGCACACGCCCAATCTCGCGTTCAAGGTTGCGAACACCAGCTTCATAAGTGTATTCGCGGATGATCTTCTGCAAAGCTGGTTCTTGAAAAGCCAAACCCTCATCATCCAGGCCCGTCTCTTCGATTTGCCTTGGGATCAAAAAGCGTTTAGCAATTTCAAGTTTTTCTTCCTCGATATATCCCGGAAATTCGATAACTTCCATCCGATCTAATAAAGCAGGCGGAATAGTACCCAGGGTATTAGCAGTGGTAATGAAGATTACTTTTGAAAGATCATAAGCTACTTCAAGATAATGATCCGAAAAGGCATGGTTTTGCTCTGGGTCTAAAACCTCCAACAACGCGGCTGATGGATCACCACGAAAATCAGCGCCTAGTTTATCAATCTCATCCAGCATAAAAAGAGGATTAACGGTGCCAGCCCTGCGCATGGTTTGCAGAATGCGTCCCGGCATTGCGCCAATATATGTTCGCCGATGTCCACGGATCTCAGCTTCGTCACGTACACCACCCAGCGAAAGTCGGACAAATTCCCTGCCCAATGCCTGCGCAATCGATCTACCCAATGACGTTTTTCCTGTTCCCGGAGGTCCAACAAAGCACAAAATTGGTTGGCGGATCTTCTTTGGTTTGAGACTGCGCACAGCAATATATTCTATGATGCGGTCTTTTGCTTTCTGAAGACCATAATGATTTTCTTCCAGTACATGTGCTGCATGTTTAACATCCAGATTATCTTCAGTTGCTTTTTCCCAAGGCAGATCCAATATCCATTCGATATAAGTGCGGATGATGCCAACCTCTGGTGCCATGGGCGGCATAAGTTTTAAACGATCCATTTCCCGCTTTGCTTGTGTGAGGGCTCCCTCAGGTAGTTTTTTCTTGCTAATCTTTTCATTAAGCTCCTGAATCTCACGCGACCGAATATCCCCTTCACCCAGTTCGTTCTGAATAACTTTCATTTGTTCACGCAGGTAATATTCCCGCTGAGTACGGTCAACTTCTGTCTGAACCTGAGTTTGGATCTCCCCTTCTAATGCCAGCACGTCAATTTCTTTGGCTAAGAGCTGATTTAAACGTTTCAAGCGCGCTTCAGGATCTACCATCATCAGCAAATCCTGCCTTTCTTTACTTGGTAAAGAAAGGCTCGTAGCAATCATATCCGCCAACCAGCCAGGATCAGAAATGTTTATCGAGAAAAGATGCGCTTCCTCAGGAAGACTGTGATCCAGCTCAACACAGCGTTTAAATAAATTCCTCGTTGAACGCATCAATGCAGTCAATTGCTGGGTTAATGTGTACGACTCTGATAATACTTTTGCTCTGGCAATCATAAAAGGTTCTGTTTGAATGAACTCCTCAAACACTACCCGGCGGCGACTTTGAACAAGCGCTGAATGATTATCACCCTGCATGCTCAATAATCTGCCGACCGCCATTTCAACCCCTATCGATAGATATTCTCCTGGGTCTGCATTCTCAATATCAGAATCAGCATC
>Ga0255400_10016_pt1 | contig 17362 bp, 8 predicted proteins | sample ANMaggSeSYBR01G7_FD_182117 | JGI IMG/M metagenome (GOLD analysis project Ga0255400, IMG submission 182117) | Sediment cell enrichment communities from methane seep in Santa Monica Basin, California, United Staets - ANME aggregate JGI... | ecosystem: Environmental > Aquatic > Marine > Cold seeps >... | reverse complement strand
AATTATCTCCATTTTGCAGGGAACGTGGAGAAAGAAGAGATGGCAAGTACTCTTAATCTTATTTTAGGAAAGACACGCGGTTTCAGCCTTGATAAAGCAAGGAATTATTATGATGTAGGGATAAATATGGAAAAGGAACCACAATATCAGAGACAGATGAGTGACTATGAACAGTCACTTCAGAGTGTATTTAAGAACCAGTCCATCAGACAGAAGGATATAGCAGCTCAGATGCAGAATGAGGCCAACCTGGAAACCATAATCAAACAGGAAAAGAGTAAAGGGCTTGGAAAGCCTGGCTCGAGTACTGAGACCTTAAAAATCGAACTCCCAACCAGCGGTCAGATTTATAGATTCAATAAGACTGTCATTGAAGGGGAATCAATTACTCTGCATTCATATTATATTTCCAGGTCAGTCATGACACTTATCAAAATTGTAGTTATACTGATTATATTATTGTTTGTTTACCTATTGAGGAAAAAAATTAAAAATCTACTCTACAGTATCTATGAATGGGTCAGTAACCAGGAAAAATTCTGGAGTTTTATCAAAACAAGAACCGGTTTGAGGCTTACTCTGTTTATAGCTGCCTTATGCTTTATCTTTATCTCCCACATTATCTTTACAGTGTTAGTACTGCTTTTTATTGTGGCAGTATTCAAGCCAAAATGGCTGGTTCCGGAAATATCTGGTGAGCAGCAAGAGTTTCCAAAAAATCCTGAAGATAATAGAGGGTCAAGTGAATCATGAATAATAATAAGTTTAAATATTTAATTATTATCCTGTTATTTTTCTTGTTTGCAAGCAATAACATTGTATTCAGTCAATCTACAGATAAGGAAGGTATTACTCTGACATGGAAAGACCTGCAGAAACTCCTCAATCTTAATGCCAACAAAATACAGATCACATGGGAGGGGTTCAGGAAACTTCTTAAACAGACAGGGACCCGGATGGATATGGTTTTTGAGATCAAAGACGGTATAGTAACTATCAAGCGGGAACAATTCAGGCAGATTCTCAAAAAAATGAAACCTGTTGAGAAAATTGTGGTAGATCCGCCCAAAGACTATATTATCACAGAAGCAGAATATTATGGAACAGCAGTAGATAAGAACAGCAACTTTACTGCCATATTTAAAATCTATGTATTTGAGCGAAAAAAACCAGTTTATATTAATATTCCGATTATTCATACTAATCTTGCATTAAAAGATATCCGTGTTAATAAAAAGCCTGCGCTAATTTACACCAGAGGGACCTGGCATAATATCATCCTGAAGCAGAAAGGCTTATATCAGGTTAAAGTTGTTTTTTCTATTGGAAACAATAAACAAAGCCTTTATCTTCCTGTTATTCGTTCAAATATCAACCGTTTAGATTTCACTGTATTTAAAAAAAATCTTGAGATAAATGTTGATCCATCCATAAATGTAAAAAGAAAAAACATAAGTAATAAGACTCAAATCTATACTAATTTTCCCCCGACAAACAGGATCCTGATTATATGGACCAGAAGGACAGAGAAGAGGAAAAAACAGCCCCCATTCTTTTATGCTAATACACGTTCGTTAATTTCAGTGGATGCTGATATTTTACGGGTTAAAACCCGTGTTAATCTGGATATTATTCAGAGTACTATCGACAGGGTTTCCCTAGTGGTACCGGAGAATTATGAAGTGATAAAAATCGATGGCGTGTCAGACAGCGAGTGGCGAATAAGGGAAACAGCTATTGGAAGGGTTCTGGAGATCCATTTCAGATATGATGTTGACCGTACAATCGGGTTTACCGTATATGCAGAACGAATGATGACTGCAGAAACTATTGCTGCTGATTTTACAGGTTTTAATGTGATTGAAGCCAGGAGAGAAACAGGGGATATAGGGATCGTTGCAGAAAGTTCAGTACAGGTTAACATAGATGAGAAAGATAATTCCGGACTGGAAAAAATAGAATTTCATAAACTGCCGAGAGGTTTTCTAAATATATCATCACGTCCGATCCTGTCTGCCTTTAAATATATCAAACACCCTTACAGGCTCCTTGTTCGTATAACCAAACATGACCGGGTAGAAGGCATTTCCACAGTAATCGAGTCTGCTGATATAACCTCGCTTTTCTTAAAGGAAGGTAAAATGATCTATCATATTGTCTTTAAGGTCCTGAATACTTATAAACAGTTCATGGAACTGGAACTGCCAAAAGATTCAATTATCTGGACTGTTTATGTAGATAACAAAAGGGGAAAAGCATCCAGCAATAAGAAAGGGAAAGTACTGATTCCTTTGATGCGCTCTTCCGGGAATGGGGAAAATATAAAACCTTTTAATGTTGAGTTGATCTATACTTTACCAATAGATAAATTCAAAATAATCGGTAAAGGAGAGTGTTTTATTCCTTCCTGTGATATTTTTATAAATAAAATGAGAGTTTCTTTGCATATGCCCCGGGCATATGGTTATAATTTTGATAAAACCGGATGGGAAGAAGAAAAACTACCGGATTTCAGGCAAAAAAGAAAAGAAGATATATCAAGAATCTCATCTTTTGGAGATAAAACTGATGAGTATAAAGAAATTGAAGAAGCTATTACAGTTAAAAGTAAATCATCTTTGATAAAAAAAACAGATGAGACAGTAGCAGAAGGTGTAGAAGGTGGAGTATTTGGCGCAGTTGTTGCAGGGGAATTAACTCCTCCTTCAGCAAAAAAAGTTCAGAAGAAAACAAGAGCCAGAATTGTTACAGGGCCTGCAGGCCTCAGCTCAATAAAGGTCTATCTTCCCTTGTCAGGTACACGCTTTATATTTTCTAAAAAAATTGTTGATAAAAACGAGAAGTTCTCTTTAAGGTTTTCTTATTTCAGCCACAGGTTAAAAACCGGAATTATATACCTGTTTGTTTTTTTAATTGTTATTGGTATAATCATAATTATCCGACGCAAATTTAAAGCAAAGGCATGATAAATTGGGGTCAGGTCTTTCATTTTATTTAGTGGCTGGGTGGATGAGTGGATGAGTAGATGAGTAAATGGGTGAAAAGGAAAACTCACACTTAAACTTAGACTTAAACTGATAAAGGAAATACTATTTAACCATTCAACTATTTAACCAATCAACTATTAGTCCAGTAAAGAGTAGCACGCCCAATGATACAGGTTTACCAAATATCAAAAATAGGGCGAATTGCTTTATTCTTTAGACACCAGAATGAACTGAACGATTTCAGGTCTTGAAAACAGATGCATTGGCGGTCCCCAATAGCCAGTGCCACAACTTGTGTAAATATAAGACCCATTATTTTTATAAAGACCATAAGGGTATTTATAATACAACCTGACCAGGATATCCATAGGCGGAATCTGACCAGCATGAGTATGGCCGGATATCTGCAGGTCAACACCCTTTTTCACAGCCTTATCAAAACCCATTGGTCGATGATAAAGAAGGATAATGGGTTTTTTCAAATCACAACCTTTAATTGCAGAATCCAGGTCTGGACCCTTTTTAACAAATCTTTTCCCTTCATCATCTTCAAGACCAATAATCTGTAAAGTATTCAAAATCGAAATTCTCTCATTTCTCAGGACTTTTATATTTAAATCTTGAGCAAACTTTAAAAAGGTATTTATACCAGCATAAAACTCATGGTTCCCGGTTACAGAGATAACTCCATGAAAAGATTTCAATTTTCTTAAAGATTCACGGAAATGATAATCCTTACAAGCATCTCCACTGATTAAATCACCTGTAATAACAATCAAATCAGGATTCAAAGAATTGACTTTATCAACAATTCTTACAATCATATTGGTTGATTTATACTCTTCTAAATGAAGATCAGAAAGCTGAACAATTGAAAACCCCGACATCTCAGCAGGCAGTTTTTTTAAAGGAATAGTAATTTTTTTTACTACTGGAAAACGAGTAGCATTAAAAAAAGAATAAACAGAGATTAATGCAACAAGCAACATAGCAATAATTGTAAAAAGTCTTGCTTTATTTGGAAATATCATAACAATAAACCTTTCTATCAGGAAAACAGAAAAGGAAATAGCAATAATACCAAGCCATACATATGCATAATGACTTAAAAAGTAGATTCTCATAATACGGCTCAAAAAAACTCCAAGAGGCAATGTTAATGCAGAAAACATGAAGAATATCTTGATAAATGTTTTGGTCTTTGCTGAAAAATCAATAAATTTTGTAATTGATCTAAAAATAAAATAATGCATTGTAAGGTAAATAAAAAAGGCTATAAGAATAAATAAGATAAAATTAAAAATTTGCTTCATTAAATCACCTACCCTTTTTTATATCTTTTTTCAATAATTAATTCAACCTTGATTAAATATGTTAAGTAGTTTAGTGTTAAAATATTTTATATCAAATTTTTTTACAGTCAAGAGAGACTCTATGAGAGGACTTTTAGGAAAGGCAAAACTGTCAATATTTTTTACAGCAGTAAAATGCTTTATTATCAACGTTTTACAAAAAAAGTGTAAAATATTTTAACGAAACTGTATGTTTCATTTTTTTTACAAAAAAGTAAAAACCCTTTGTATATACTGTTTTCTAACAGTTGGCATCATAATTGCAATACATTTTGTGTAAGACGAAATTTTTTTGGAGGCTTAAAATGCAAAATAAAATTTTATTAATTGATGATGAATCATCTTTTAGAAGAACTATGTCATTAAGTTTGACTCAGAGAGGTTATGACACCGAACCTTGTGAAAATGGTGTGTGTGGTCTAAAAAAAATGGAATTACTCATGAAAAACAATGAAGCCCCTGCAGCTGTTGTAATAGACATTCAACTTCCTGATATTAATGGTGAAAAACTTGCTAAAACCATTAAACTCAAATATCCCGATATTCCAATCATTCTAATTACAGGATATGCAGATAAATTGAACCCTGAAGAAATAGAAAACCTTAATGTTAAGACTTTATTAATAAAACCATTCTCTGCTGATGATCTGACAGCACAATTCGAAGAAATCTTAAAGGAGCGAATCACACCTAAAGTAGAAGTATCATATGAGGCACAAAAAGCAAAAAGTGAATCAGCTTATGCACTTTTGAAACTTGAAGACAATGCTGATTTCTTTGAAACATTCAGAAAACTCTACTATATGGATAATATACTCTATTGTGATGCAACTAAAGGTGAGTATGACATCATCCTTTTAATTCAGAATGATAGTCTGAATGAATTGAGAGATATTGGTCTGAATAGAATACTTAATGTGAAAGGTGTTAAAGAAGTAGACTTTCTTGAAGTTAGAGAGCCTGTTTTAGATGATAGTACAAACAGTGCGATCAATGCAGTAGAAGATGCAATGTCAAAAACATACAACAGTAATATTGCTGAAAACAAAAGAGATCTGGCAAATCGAGTTTGTTCTTACGTTTTGGTTGAATTGGAAAGGGAAAAGCTGGATAAAATATATCCAACCCTGCTATTAAATGAAAATGTTGTCTATTGTGACTACACAACAGGTAAATATAATTTAGTATTGATGATTTATGGAAACCATTTCGGTCAGATTGATAAGATCATTAATGAAAAGATTATTAATCTGGATGGTATATTAAAGGTTAAAGAATATCCAATAATAAACATTTTCGAGATGTAAAAATTATTAATATAATTATCAATTGGGAAGAGTTTTACCTCTTCCCAATTTTCCAGTTTTTAATTTTATAATTTTTACAAAGAATAAAAATTTTTTTGATTTACAAACTCAAGAATTTTATATATAATTTGTTATGAAAAATACTTATTCCATATGCAATATAACTATAGAAGTTCAAAATTTCATCAAATATTACAAAGGAGTTTGTAATGACTGAATTGAAAAAATCAGACTTTGAGAAAAAAACGATCGTTGATTTTAAAAAAGACTTAATAAACAAAAGAAAACAGCATGGTTCATTAATTCCACTTCTTCAATCAGCTCAGGATTCATACGGATATATTCCGGAAAAAGCTATTTATTACATCAGTGAGTTAGTGGGCATACCTTCAGCAGAAATTTACGGTGTCATTACTTTTTATTCGCAGTTTCGATTAAAACCTTTGGGGAAACATGTGATCCGTATTTGTGAAGGTACTGCTTGCCATGTAAATGGTGCAAAAACAATATTAAGAGCTCTTCAAAATGAACTTGGGATTTCAATTGAAGAAACATCTGATGATGGCTTTTTTTCACTTCTTTCTGTAGCATGTCTGGGATGTTGTTCCATATCTCCTGTTATTATGATTGATGAAAAAATATATGGAAAATTAACCCCTAATATGATAAAGAAAATAATCAGAGAATATAAAAAAGTTTAAAAAACAGAGATTTTCTAAAAAGATGAGTGATCTTTTATTAAATTTTGTTCAGCTAAATGAAAAGGAGAAAAGTAATGAAAGAGATTAAAGTTGGATTAGCAACCTGCGGTATTGCAGCAGGGGGTATGCTGATTTATGATGAATTAAAAAAGGAAATCAAAAATAATAATATAGAGGTGGAGCTTAAAAAAACAGGTTGCATGGGAATGTGCTATAGGGAAGTGCTTGTAGAAGTGAAAGATGATTCAGATTCCTATCTGTATGCAAATGTTACACCCGATAAAGTCAAACAGATAGTTTATGAACATATTATAAATAAAAAGCCTGTTAAAGAATGGATTATAAAGAGTAAAGATATTAATAAAGAAGATGCCTTTTATAAAAAACAGAAACAAATTGTTCTAAGAAACTGCGGTATTATTGACCCCAGTTCTATTGATGATTATATTTCCAATAATGGTTATAAAGCTATACAGAAGTGTTTAAATGAGTATTCTAAAATGGAAGTAATTGATATTATTATCAAATCTGGCTTGCGCGGTAGAGGAGGTGGAGGATTCTCTACAGGTTTAAAGTGGAAATTTGCCAGCCAAGCTGCAGGTAACAAAAAATATATTATTTGTAATGCTGACGAAGGTGACCCGGGTGCATTTATGGATAGAAGTACAATAGAGGGAGATCCTCATTCAATTATTGAAGGAATGATGATTGCAGGTTATGCTATCCAAGCAGATGAAGCTTATATATATGTACGTGCTGAATATCCACTTGCTATTGAGAGACTATTAATAGCAATCAAGCAATGTGAAGATAGAGGGTTTCTTGGTAAAAATATTTTCAATTCTAATATGGATTTCAAGATAAGAATAAAAGAGGGAGCAGGTGCTTTTGTTTGCGGAGAAGAGACAGCACTTATTTCATCTATCGAGGGAAAGCGAGGAGTACCACGTATTAGACCTCCATTTCCAGCCAATAAAGGCCTCTGGGGGAAACCTACAAATATCAACAATGTGGAAACCTATGCAAATATACCCTGGATTATTATGAATGGTCCACAAGCCTTTTCATCAATGGGAACTGAGAAAAGCAAAGGAACAAAAGTTTTTGCACTTGCTGGTAAAATCGTTAGAAGCGGCCTGGCTGAAGTGCCTATGGGTATTACTATCAATGAAATCATATATGATATTGGTGGTGGTATTGTAGATGGTAAGAAATTTAAGGCAGTTCAAATGGGTGGACCCTCTGGTGGATGTATACCAGCATCTATGGGAGATCTTAAAATAGATTATGATGAGATCACAAAAACAGGAGCTATTATGGGATCAGGCGGATTGATCGTATTGGATGAAACCACATGTATGGTTGATCTGGCGAAATTTTTCCTGAATTTTACACAAAATGAATCATGCGGAAAATGTACATTTTGCAGGATAGGAACAAAACGCATGCTGGAAATTCTTGAACGTATTACAGCTGGTGCAGGAAAAGAAGGAGACATACAATTACTGGAAGAACTTGCTTATAAGATAAAAAATAGTAGCTTATGTGGTTTAGGTCAAACAGCACCTAATCCAGTACTCACCACTATTAAATATTTTAGGGATGAATATGAAGCCCATATTAAAGAAAAGCGCTGCCCTGCTCATAGCTGCGTATCCCTCTTAACATACACAATAATAGAGGATAAATGTATTGGCTGCACATTATGTGCTCAAAAGTGCCCTGTAAATGCCATCTCTGGTAAAACAAAAGAACCTCATAAGATCAAACAGGATGCTTGTATTAAATGTGGTCTTTGTTATGATTCATGCAAATTTGATGCAATTGAAAAAATATAAAATCGGAGGAATTCATAAATGGAACAAATCAAACTTACAATAAATGGAAAAGAAATTCTGACAACTTCAGAAAAAACAATTCTCGAAGTAGTTAATGAACATAAAATAGATGAAATCCCTACTCTTTGCTATGATGAACGGATTGAACCTTACGGCTCATGTTTTCTATGTGTAGTGGAAATAGAAGGGATGAATAAACTTGTACCTTCATGCTGTACTCCTGTAACAAATGGTATGGTTATTCACACTGATAATGAACGTATCCGCAGCTCCAGAAAAACAGCTCTTGAGCTGCTATTTTCCAATCATTATGCAGATTGTATTGGACCTTGCATTGACAATTGTCCTAGTAATGTAGATGCTCAAGGGTATATTGCACTTATATCTCTTGGAAAATATAAAGAAGCATTGGAATTGATCAAAAAGCAAAACCCATTACCTCTATCTATTGGAAGGGTATGTGTGCGTGATTGTGAGCTGGCATGCCGCAGAGATATTGTTGATGAGCCTGTTGCTATTAATAACCTGAAACGCTATGTAGCTGATATTGATGCTAAACACAAATGGATCCCGGAAATAAAACCTAATAAAAATAAAAATGTTGCAGTAATAGGAGGTGGCCCTTCAGGCTTAACATGTGCTTATTATCTTACTCTGGAAGGATATTCAGTTACTATTTTTGAAAAATTACCTGAACTTGGCGGAATGTTAAAGTATGGTATCCCTGAGTACAGACTTCCGAAAAAGGTACTGAATGATGAAATAAAGTGGATTATAGATCTTGGCATTAATGTTAAAACTAATATTGAAATGGGAAAAGATTTTAATATTAATTCATTATTCAATAATGGGTTTGATGCAATATATATTGCAGTTGGAGCTCATAAAGCCAGTAATATGAGACTAAAAAATGAGGATGATACTAAGGGAGTTCTATGGGGAATTGATTTTCTAAGAGAGCTTCCCACAAAAACCCCGAATTTGAAAGGAACTGTTATTGTGGTTGGTGGAGGTAATACAGCTATTGATGCAGCAAGAACAGCTCTAAGATGCGGTGCAGACACAGTAAAAATTGTATACCGCAGGAGTATAAAGGAAATGCCAGCACATCCATTTGAAATCGAAGCTGCAAGAGAAGAGGGAGTAGAATTCTTATTCCTTACCTTACCAAAAACCATAATTAGAAATGGAAACAGATTATCTGCTATAGAATGCCTTAAAATGGAACTTAAAGATGCTAAACCTGGAGAACGGCCAAGACCAGTGCCAATTGAAAATTCTGAATTCATACTTGAGTGCAGCTATCTTATAGGAGCTATTGGTCAACAAGTAGATACTTCTTTTAATGATCCAGAAAATGAGTGCCAATTGGAAGCATGGGGCACAATAAAAGTAGACAATAATACTATGAAAACTTCTATTAATGGAGTTTTTGCAGGTGGAGATACAGTAACAGGCCCTTATACTGCTATCAGTGCTATTGCTCATGGAAAGATTGCTGCACAATCTATTGATAAATACTTAAGCACAGGAAAAATTGAAAAACAGCAGAAGCCTTTCCTGAGTTTTAAGCATAAATTGTCAGAGGTTTCGGAACATGAATTAGAACATATTGAAAAAATAGCCAGAAATAAGATGCCAGAATTACCATTAGAGAAACGTACTGATAATTTTGATGAGGTGGAACTGGGATATAGTGATGGTCAAAGTGCAAGCGAAGTTCTTCGTTGTATGGAATGCGGTTGTTCAGAATACTATGATTGCACATTAAGAAAATATGCTGATGATTTCAACATTAATATCTCAGATTATATAGGAGAAACAAGACAATACAAAGTTGATAACAGACATCCTTTTATTGTACTGGATTCCAATAAATGCATTAACTGTGGGCGGTGTGTTAGGACATGCTCAGAGATATTGGAAGTCTCTGCTCTTGGTTTTATTAACAGAGGCTTTAAAGCTGTTATTAAACCAGCAATGGAAAGACCGCTTTTGGAAACAAACTGTATTTCTTGCGGGAATTGCATAGACACCTGTCCTACAGGCGCTATTTCAGAAAATTTTCCCTTTAAGGTTCTTGGAACATTGAGAAAAGAAAATCATAGATCTATTTGCAACTTTTGTTCCATTGGCTGTAACATCAATTATAAAGTCATTGACAACAATATTTTCTATGTATCCAATTCAACTGATGAAATAATCAACTCACACAACATGGGATATTCTTGTATAAAAGGAAGGTTTGGTCACAGGTATCTGATGGACCCTGACAGACTGGAAAAACCAATAATAAAAACCAGTGATAAGATCAGAAAAAGTGAATGGCATGAGGCAATCACATTTACAGCCAAACATCTGAAAACAATCATAAATAAATATGGACCTGATTCAATAGCTGTATTTGGTTCACCAAAATATTCCAATGAAGAGCTATATCTCATACAGAAATTAGCACGAACAGGTTTAAAAACCAATAATATTTCAAGTTTTTCAAACTTACTTTGCTGTCCCGAACAAGACTGTCTTGATGACTCTTTAGGAATAACAGTTTCTACAACAACTATGGACAACATTGATAAGGCTGATATTATCGTAGTTATAAATTCAGATCTTTCTGATGAAAACCTGATTATGGAACTTAAAATAAAGGCTGCTAAAAAGAAAAATACTAAATTGATACTCATCAATTCTTCTGAGATAAAATTAACAAAATTCGCAGATTTATGGATAGATACAAGAAGGGGAACAAATACAGTGTTATTGACTGGAATCGCAAGAGAACTTATAGCTAAAAGGAAAACAGACAAACATTTTATCCAGAATAAAACAACAGGTTTCAACACTCTCTGTGAAATGGTTTCAACATTCAGCCCAGCCAGAGTATGCAGCCTGACCGGGATTGATATCCAAAAGTATGAACAATTAATAGAATTGCTTAATAATCCAGATGATAATATTGTATTCATATACAATCTGGATTCCAGAAAGGAAAAAGCAAAAGGCGATTTAAGAGCAATTGCAAACCTCTTACTGTTAAACAACAGAATAAACCGTGATGGTAATGGATTAATCCTGCTTCGGGACTTTGCAAACTCCATTGGTCTCTCAGATATGGGGGTTTCACCCCAATACCTGCCTGGTTATATTAAATTTCATGAAAATAACGAAATAAACAGAATCAGTTCTTTTTGGGAAACAGATCTAAAAAAAATATTTAAACCAGTAAACTTTATGGAAAAAATGCTCAGCGGGAGAATCAAAGGTATGTTGATTTTTGGAGAAGATCCTCTTATAAACACAGATAATTTTAAATACTTTAAAGGCGTTGAATTCTTATTGGTTCATGATATGTTCTATAGTCATACAGCTAGAGAGGCAAATGTTGTTTTACCAGCAGCTGCATATATCGAACAGGAAGGTACATATACCAGTTGTGACAGAAGAATTCAAAAAGTAAAGCAAATCCTAAAGCCTAAATGTGGAAAACCAAACTGGGAAATTATTGCCAATCTGGCAGGTCATTTCAATAAAGGGTTTGAATATGAATCTGCTGAGGAAATCTTTAAAGAAATAAAACAAATCAACCGTTTTTACAAAAATTGCAGCATAAATGGATTCTGGGCAGAGAATATTTTTCAAAAAGAGTTCTTTACAAAAAACAAGAAAGCCAATTTTTCCATTTATGATATTGATATGACAACATTAAGTCCAGAAAAGCAGGAAATTCTCTTTTCAGAAAATTATTTTAAAACTAAAATTAAAAACAAATTGATGATATAATATATTTCAGGAGTAAGGAAACAAAGATGGCAAGTTTAAGTGATTCCAACCTGGTGTTTGAAATCATAAACAATATAATCATTTTAAATAGTGACAATACTATTTCCTTTTCAGGTGATGAAATTAAAAGAGCATTATGTGATAAGACAAAAGACCTGGAAACCGCTTTCTTTGATAATTTCCCCTCTAACAAAGACCAAACTCTTTGGAAAAATAAAATCAATTGGGTCAGAAAGAATGAAAAACAGACTTCTTTTAAGTTAAAAAAATTAAAGGCAACTTTCTATATTTTTCCTGTGGATTTTAATGGAAACTCCAATATTGTTATATCAACAGATAAAAAGATTCTACAAACCAATCAAATAAGACATGCCTTAAAAGAAAGAGGAAAAGAATTAGAGTGTATGTATAATATCAGCTATGAACTGGATACAACTGAAAGTCTTAGTGAAGCTCTAAAAAATTCAACCTATCATTTAATAAATGGATTCCAATATCCTGAAATTGCATTTGCTCATTTTGAAGTAGATGGTATAATCTATGGCGATAAAGAATGTATTAATAAAAAGCTTATAAACATTTTGAAAAAAGATATAATCGTAAACAAAAAGAAAAGAGGTGTTATTCGGGTTTGCTACAGCAAACCAATTTCCTTTTTAAATGAGGAAAAAAAATTATTAATAGAGGTATCAGCTTTAATTTCAAAAGCAACTGAAAAACAGGATCTAAAAATAGAATTAGAAAAATATGTGGGAAATCTTGAAAACCTGGTTAGGAAAAAAACAGAGGAGCTGGAAGAGTCAAAAAAAATGTATCAGGATTTATTTGATAATGCTCCTGATGGTATAACCATATCAGACTTTTCCGGAAAAATTATTAAAGCTAATAGAGCATTTTATGAAATCATTGATTTTCCCCAAAATTCAGATTTACACTATATAAATGATGAATTATATGAAAATGCTGGTAAAGTGTGGCCAATAATCATAAAACAGTTAAAGAAAAAAAAATATTTAGGCAGCTTTGAATTAAATTTAATTGACAGGAAGAGGAATTTACATCCGTTTATTGGATCTTTTATATTGGTAGAGAGTAAAGGCAGCACTAATATTGAAGCAATTTACAAAGATATCCGCCTTAAAAAAGAATTGGAAAGAAATTTAATCAACAGGAAAAACTATTTAGAAGAAATTGTAAAAGAGCGAACATTTGATCTTGAGAAACAAAAGAAAATTTTATTATTAAAAAATAAAAAATTATTGGAGCTTACTGAGAAATGTAATAAGGGTCAGCTGGAGCTTAAGGCTTTTTTTAATGCCATAACTGATACCATAATTGTAGTAGACCCTGATTTTAATATCACTATGTCCAACAAAAAAGAGATTGGAAATAAAGGCAAGTGTTATAAAAAATTGTTTAAAAGAGAAAGCATTTGCAATGATTGCCCGGCTATTGAATCATTTAGAACAGCAGAACCTAAAACAATAGAAGGAAAATATGATGGGCAATACTATTTACTTAACACATACCCCATACTCAACAATGAAGGACATGTTGATAAAATTATTGAAATATGCACTAATATAACCACACAAAAACAAATGGAATTTCAACTTTTACAATCTTATAAATTAGCATCACTGGGGAAATTGGTGGCAGGAGTTGCCCATGAGATAAATAACCCCAATACTTTTATCCGCGGGAACATAAAAATCATTAAAGAATCTTTCAATGATATATTTCCCATACTTGATGGTTATTTTGAGGATTACAAAGACTTAACCATTGCTCGATTAAAATATGATATTTTTAAAGAAAATATCCCGATTTTGATAGATGACATGGTGAATGGTACTAATAGAATAAAAAAGATCGTAGATGGGTTGAGAAATTATGCAAAAAAAGACGAAGGGTTATTATCAGATAATATCCAGATCAACCAGGTTGTTAACAATAGTTTAAGACTGGTTGAGAATCAGATAAGAAGATGCGCATCCGTTGAATTAGACCTTGATCCAAATATCCCAAAATTTAAAGGCAATATCCAAAAAATGGAACAAGTTATTGTTAATTTGCTTGTAAATGCTTCTCAAGCTATTGAAAATGGTTTCGGCAAAATAGAGGTTAAAACCAGGTTTAATGAGGAGCTGAATCATATTATGATAAAAATAAAGGATAATGGAAAAGGAATGGATGAAAAAACAAAAAAATCTATTTTTGATCCGTTTTTCACCACCAAAAGGGATAAGGGAGGAACTGGTTTGGGCTTGTCAATTTCATTTAGAATCATCAAAGAACATTTTGGCAGAATTGAAGTTGATAGTAAATTAAATCATGGAACAACCTTTAGAATTTATATTCCAATAAAAACAATGGAACAAAAAAAAGAGGAACAATAAATAATGTATAAAATACTTGTTATAGATGATGATCAGGCTATCCTGAATTTCCTGAGAATTTTCTTGCTGCAATCGGGTAGATTCGAGGTACATACATTACAAGATAGCAGAAAAGCATTTCAAACCCTGGAGCATGGTAATTTTGATATTTTGCTTCTGGACATGGATATGCCATACATAACAGGCTTAGATATCTTAAAACACATAAAAGAAAATAATATGAGCATCATTACCATTGTACTAACTGGAGTTGAGGATATTGACCTGGCTATAACATCCATGAAATTATCTACTTATGATTATCTATTAAAGCCAGTTGAAGAGAAAAAATTACTGGAAATCTTAAATTCAGCTGTGGAGGAAATTGAATTTGAAAAATCCAGAACTCAAATTGATAAACCCTCAGCTATGTACAATTTGAAATACAAAGAGAGTTTTAAGGATATTATTACTCAGGATAAAAAGATGCTAGAGATATTCCATTATGCTGAAAAATTTGCTGCTGCTGATAACAGCATTTTAATCTGGGGTGAGAGCGGAACAGGAAAAGAGTTAATTGCCAGAGCTATACACAATATAAGTGATAGAAAGGAAAATAAATTTGTTGCTGTTAATGCTGGAAGTTTTGCAAATGAATTATTCTCTTCCGAATTTTTTGGACATGAAAAAGGAGCTTTTACAGGTGCAATAAAAGATAAAATGGGGTTTATTGAAGAGGCTAATAGAGGAACACTATTTTTAGATGAGATAGGAGAGCTATCTTTACCCATTCAGGTGAAATTATTGAGAGTGTTACAAGAAGAGGAATTTTACAAACTTGGCTCAATTAAAAACATAAAGGTAGATGTAAGAATCATAGCTGCTACAAATAAAAATCTCTATGAAGAAATACAAAAAGGTAACTTCAGAAAAGACCTCTTTTTCAGACTCAACATTAATTCCATATACCTTCCCTGTTTGCGAGAAAGAAAGGAGGATATTACATTACTTGCAAATCATTTTTTGACAATATACAATAAAAAATATAAAAAAAATATAAAACGAATTTCAAGTAATTTATTAAATATATTTAATAGTTATAATTTCCCCGGAAATGTCAGGGAATTAATGAACACCATTAATAGCTCAACAATAATTGAAACAAGCAATGAGTTAACAAAGAAATCTTTACCCCATTATTTTCTGGAAAACTCCTACATATCAAAAAACTTTCCTGATGATTTGACTCTAAAAACTCTTCAGGAAGTTGAAAAAGAACATATCAAAAAAATATTAACAAAAACAAATATGAATAAAACAGCAGCTTCAAAAATATTGAAGATTTCAAGGGTTAATTTGATTGCAAAAATAAAAAAATACGAATTAGAATAATAGGACCAGGGGTCAGGTCTCAACATTGGACATTTAGTAAATAAATAAGGCTATAAGGCTGAATAGGATAAAAGATTTGTTTCACCTTAATTCACCATAAAATTTTTCGCAGTCTATAGTCGCTATCCCTTTTCACTTTACCCAAAAACGTTTATCGTTTTTGTGAGCGTCTCATCCCATTTTCGATATTGACGAGAAATGGGATTCGCAAGCCCTGTTGAATAACTCAACGGGGCAAGCCGTTCAAAGGGAAGCCGACACGCCTGCTTGATCTTGATTTTGTGGAAATATCCAAATTTAGGTGGTGGATTTTGGTTCATTAAATCACTTGTCCTTTTTTATACCTCTTTTCAATAATGAATTCAACTTTGAAAAAATATTGTATATTTAAAATACAATAAAAAAATGGTGTATTTTAAAATTACAATGAAAATATATTGTGTTTATAAAAAACAATACCTTTCGGAGTCTGGATTAAAGAATTATTAAAACTCATTCCATACATTTAATCAACCACACTTATATTACTTCAAATCAGGATCAGAGAGTCTGAGTTCTGTAAGTATAGCACCAAAAGTAGATAATAATGCAAAAACAAACATACGCCATAAAGAAATTGCAGCAATATCAGTTGTAATAATTAAACCTTTGTGTGCAATTATTGATGAACCTAATGTATATAAAAATCCAACAATAATACCACAAACAGAAGCAGCTATAATTCTCTTTGATAATTTTGCTCCTCTACAGCCCAAAGTCACACCTGCACCACAAATCAGAGATATAAAAATCACAACCCACCAGATATCCATCAGTTCAGGCATTGTTTTTATATATTTAAGATAGAAAAAATCAACACCTCCAAAAATAACCGCACATCCTGCAGCATATAAACTTACATGCCAGTATCGAGGTTTTGTCAATGCTCTGATTTCAGACCTTTTTTGCATTCTACGAGCAATTGTTAAAGGCCAGTTATAAAACAAACAGAACACCCAGTGCTCAAGTAATGCACCCTTCTCGCCAAATACTGGAATAATATGTACTGCTTCTGTAGCCCAATGACCTGCCATAAATCTTGCCAATGCAGGATAGCGGTGCGTCATCTGGATTGGAAAAGCAAGATAGCCTATATATTTGAAAAAACTTAAAAATATTGCAATATTATAATCTTTGAAATTTCTCTCTTTAATAACAAGACACACAACATAAAAACCACGCACTAGGGAGCCAGGAGAAATCGGGGTTATCTGAAACAATATCAAAATAGCTGCTACTGCAGCCATTGCCTCCGGACCGGTCATCTCCGGATGCATTGTTACATAAATCCAGCTCACTATAACTGAAACAATCTGAGTTACAGGTAATGTACACACATGTACAGCAAGGCTTTTAAGATATTTTTGTATAAATGGCTCTTTAAGTTGTGAACGTATGACTTTTGCATCTTCATCATTAAGTATATGCTTTTTTTCTCCCTCAGAGATCATATCACGCAGCCATTGTTCTCTCATTTCCGAATTAAAATATAGCTTTATAGGCCTGACCATAATATGATTCAACCTCTCTTTCATATATTCCCAACTCGTAAAAAATTTATGTAACCCAGGAGGAAATATTGACA
>Ga0255400_10015_pt1 | contig 17528 bp, 11 predicted proteins | sample ANMaggSeSYBR01G7_FD_182117 | JGI IMG/M metagenome (GOLD analysis project Ga0255400, IMG submission 182117) | Sediment cell enrichment communities from methane seep in Santa Monica Basin, California, United Staets - ANME aggregate JGI... | ecosystem: Environmental > Aquatic > Marine > Cold seeps >... | reverse complement strand
ATTAGGCGTATATGTTTTGAACATTACAGCTATGGATTCAAGTTCTAATGTAAACTGGAGTGTTATTTCAATAACAGTTCAAGATGATACTGCTCCTATCTGGGATCCTACGCCAACTGATCAGAATGTCGATCTTGGAGTGAGTTTCAGTTATTATGTAAATGCAACTGATTCACAGACAATAACCTATGGAATAGACGATACTTATAATTTTTATATAAATCCGTCTACAGGTTTAATTACAAATACAACAATTCTGGCATTAGGCGTATATGTTTTGAATATAACAGCCACGGATTTAAGTTCTAATGTAAACTGGCGTATTATTTCAGTAACAGTTCAAGATGATACTGAACCGATCTGGAATCCGACACCAACTGATCAGAATGTCGATTTTGGAGTGAGTTTCAGTTATGATGTACATGCAACTGATTTGCAGACAATAACCTATGGAATAGACAATACTGATAATTTTTCAATAAATCCATCTACAGGTTTAATCACAAATACCACAATTCTGGCATTAGGCGTATATGATTTGAATATAACAGCCACGGATCCAAGTTCTAATGTAAACTGGAGTATTATTTCAGTAACAGTTCAAGATGACACTGGCCCTATCTGGGATCCTACACCAACTGATCAGAATGTCGATCTTGGAGTGAGTTTCAGTTATGATGTAACTGCAACTGATTCGCAGACAATAACCTATGGAATAGACGATACTGTTAATTTTAAAATAAATCCGTCTACAGGTTTAATCACAAATAACGCAATTCTGGCATTAGGCGTATATGTTTTGAACATAACAGCCATGGATTCAAGTTCTAATGTAAACTGGTGTATTATTTCAGTAACAGTTCAAAATGATACTGCCCCTATCTGGGATCCTATACCAACTGATCAGAATGTCGATCTTGGAGTGAGTTTCAGTTATGATGTAACTGCAACTGATTCGCAGACAATAACCTATGGAATAAACGATATTGTTAATTTTTCAATAAATACGTCTACAGGTTTAATCACAAATAACACAATTCTGGCATTAAGCGTGTATGTTTTGAACATAACAGCCACGGATTCAAGTTCTAATCTAAACTGGAGAATTATTTCAGTAACAGTTCAACGCACCAGCGATGGCAGCGGTGGAAGCAGTGGCGGTGGAGGAGGAGGTGGCGGTGGGACATCCGGTGAAGCCTTCGAGAACATAGTATGTACTGAGACAGACCGCCAGTTTGTAGGTAAAGACTTGAATGTAAAATACAATTACGTACTTGAAGGCAACTACGTGCAGCATATCGAGTTCACAGGTCTGATAAGTGCTGGAAAAGTGGCTGCAAAAGTAGAGATGCTTAACCATACCTCTACAATAGTTGATAAAGACGCACCAAACATAGTATTTAAGAACCTGAATGTCTGGGTTGGCAACATTGGCTATTTCTCAGAGAACAACGTGAAAGATCCAACTATTGCCTTCATGGTAGACAGATCATGGGTCAAGGACAATGACATCATCCTGAACTCAATCAATTTTTATAGTTACAATGACTATACCAATACATGGGAAAAGATGCAAACCCAGAAAATTGGCGAAGACTCCGCAAGCTATCAATTCAAAGCCAGCCTCCCCATTAGAGGAAGCCTGGGGCCCATGGCAATATCAGGAAGGGAAGTAATAATTATCCCCACCAGCGAACCCAATGCAAACCCGGGTGGACTTGGCATGATAACTACCCCCACCCAGAGTAATACAGAACAGCCCACCCCTAAAATAACACAGACCACCTTACCGGTCACATGGACAGGAACATGGAATTCAAAGGTACCCGGATTCCAGTTATTGGCAGCATTGATTGCTTTGATAACTTTATACTTTATTAGCAGGAGGCAGGATTAGATGGCTGAGGAAAATATCAAGTTAGATGAAGTATTAGCAAATCCATTATTTAGAAAAGCACTGCACATAAGTGGAACTGTCGTCTTTGGTTATGTTCTATTAAGGTTGACTTTATTCATTCTTGATACCACCCATCTGGGAACCGCATGGCTTGAGACACACCAGGAAACAGGTTTTTTTATTATAATCCTGGTACTTGTTTCTTTAATTTTATTAATGGATCATGCCATCAGTTACGGACGCCGTAATTATGGTGAAGAGAAACATTCAATTATCGATGCCGTAGTAACAGTTGCCACATCAAACATCGAAAAATATGAAAGTAAATCACCAGAAACAATTAAACCACTAATACAGAAAATATTAGCACTTTCATCCACAAAAGAAAATAAACCACCTGAAATAGTTAAACCCATATCAAAAGTATCTGCTATAATTGCCTCTGAACTGTCAGGTTTATCTCAAAAGTACCAGAAAGAAGAACCAGCAAGCCCTGAAGTAGCAGTAGAAGCAGTGAAACAAAAACCCGTTGAAACATCAGCACTCGATGCAACAACAGTACCCGATGAAACACCAGCATCCATTAAAACACCAGCATCCATTAAAACACCAGCATCCATTAAAACACCAGCATCCATTAAAACACCAGTACCCATTAAAACACCAGTACCCATTAAAACACCAGTACCCATTAAAACACCAGTACCCATTAAAACACCAGTACCCATTAAAACACCAGTACCCGACGAAACACCATCACCCGTTAAGGAACAGGAAGTTATTGCTGCAAAAGTAATGAAAAAACAACCGCTAATAGCTAAGAAAGAGGGCGATATGCGTGAATTTTTAAAAGAATTGATCGAGAGACCCATCACAAGATCTGAAACAATCCACAAGGACAGTTCAAAAAAACAACCCACTCTTGCATCAACATTAGCTGAATCCTACAAATCTTCTTCACAGGAAGATATGATTCAATCTGGAGAACCCCTTGTAAAACCCATATTCAAACCCGGAGTAACAGGCAAAAAAGAAGAAACTGAACCAAAACCTGGAACTTCTGAGATACCTGAATTACTACAAGAAATAATTAAGAAAGCCAAACCTAAGAATTATGACGATTCAAATGTAATATTTTCAGAGACAGTCCCAATTTTAGTGATGAAAGGCAAAAGGGTGGTCAAGGCCTTTGAAGCAAATCATAGTATCACTATTGTAGACTTCAAATCAAAGACCACACAAAAAAATGTTAAGCTCACAGTTGAATCATTGAATGCCCCATTCCAGGAGGCAAAATCCGTCAAAGATGGGGTGATATATGAATACAATAATATCCATATCAACCTTGACAATGAATATATTGAGAATGCCGCAGTTAGATTCAAAGTAAAGCGGGATTGGATCATCAAGAATAATATCAACACAATGCAGTTGCAACATTACATTCATGACGATTGGGTAGTTTTGCCTACCACGGGAATTGGTCAGGATGCAAGGTACCTGTTTTTTGAAGTATATATTCCGTCATTCTCTCTTCCCTTTGCTATCGTGGGAATGTGAACAGGGCACCGATATTGTCGAAAATATTTTGCAGGGTATCTGTGGGGTTTATCCCTGTCACGTTCACTATCACAATAACCCCTATAATTGTACCCAGCACGCTTCCCAGGTTTGCAAGTGCGGCCACAAGAAGCACGCGGAACAACCTGTTGTTAAGCATCTCCTGAATGGTTTCAGCATCCATTATCGACCTGAAATCGTCTGTAGTTGGAGTACGCTGTTTTGCTTCCATCAGTCCGGCAAACCAACCTGCAGCCATCATAGGGTTAAGGGATGTGAGCCATGCCACCAGAAAAGCTGTAGCAATGGATTTAGGGTGACCCCTGGCAAGGGCAGCACCGGCTGCGCTTAAGACACCGTTGATGATAAACCAGTATCCCATAGCTACCAATAACATGTAGGGAGATATGGCACCTTTTATTATGCCGAGAATAACTAAAAGGAACGTAGCAAAGGCAAGGGCAACAAAGGTCAGCCCAACTATCTTTGTAATACCGAATCTCTTTTTAGGTACATCTAACAGTTGTTTAATTGGTGGTAAGGTATCAGGATGTTCAAGATATCTTCGTATACCTTCCCTATGCCCTGCACCTACTACTGCCACCACACGGCTGGACTTTGCAGCATCCAGCAGGTTTACTGAAATATATGCATCTCTTTCATCTATAAATACCCTGGCAGCCGAGGGGGCAAACTTACGTAATTCCTCGATCAACTGGGTTACAACATCCTCTTCGGTAACAGATTCAATATCAAGTTCTTCACCTTTGAACCCCAGGGCTGCAGTAAGCATAGCCCCGGTCATCTTGAGTTTTTCCCAGATGCTCATGCTGTGCCAGAACCGCTGAAGTGTTATCTGGATATCCCTGTCCACAAGTACGATACGTGCGCCTGTGGATTCGGCTTTCTTGATGGCCTGCAGCATTTCAGCCCCTGGGTCGACGCCCAGATCATCACCGATCTTCTTCTGTACATATGCCATAAGCCAGTGAACCAGGAAATAATATGGTTTCCCGCCGCTGAGAATATCCTTAGCTGATATCTTTTTTGTTACTACCTTTTCAGTCAGCGCCTGGTACCGGGCAGGACATAGTTCAACAGCCACAACATCGGGACGTTCACGGTCTATGGTTTCCTCTACCTCTGCCACGCTTTTAGTAGATACATGGGCTGTGCCTACTATGATTATATTTTCTGCCGGGTTGTCAGAAATAGGTCTGTCAACTGTATCAGAAGATATGTTGATAGAGTAGTTGATGCTGTAATCATTTTCGTCTTGATTCATTACTTCACCGGTAATATCAGGATTTTTACTATGGTATAAGGAAGGTATTAATTATACTGTAGATACATATACCTTCCATCGTTTGGGCTAATCTCGATCGCTTGTTATATTTATCTTGTTAAGAAGTGGTTTCCATGTGCAAAAGTCCCGCTGCATAGCGGTAGGTTTTCGTAATGAATCTGTAAAAAAAGCCGAAGCATGTTGAATCCTGAAATAATGTTGTCCCAAGACCATGTTGTTACTTCTATAGCCATGGCTTCAAGATTGGCCTGTAACTTCCTAAATCATCGACTCCATTCTTAGTTGAAGACCGTATCAAACACGGGTTTCCAGGCCAACAAGACTACCCCAGGAGAGTACCACAATCATTTAGTCCCAGAAATCTTTATCCTGCTCCGCCCCAAAATTACACTTATGCTTACATTCATCGGCATTGGCCTCTATGATGAAAAAGACATATCTGTCAAGGGCCTGGAAGCCATCCGCCACGCAGATCATGTATATGCTGAATTCTATACCTCGGCCCTTATGGGCACCACCATTCGGGAAATGGAAGCCCTCTATGGCAGGGAAATAACCGTACTGGACCGTGAGGATGTAGAACAGCAGCCCGAATGGCTACAACGTGCCCTGACCGAAAATATAGTATTCCTTACAGGCGGCGATGCCATGGTCAGTACCACCCACATAGACCTGCGCATGCGGGCCCATGAACTGGGTATAAAGACCTCCATCATTCATGGCTCATCCATCCTCAGCGCCGTACCCGGACTTACCGGCCTGCAAAATTACCGCTTCGGCAAATCCACCACAATCCCGCATCCGTACACCCATAAAGACAGGACCATCATCTCTCATACCCCCTACGATATCATCAGGTCAAACCTGGATAGTGGCATGCACACCCTGGTCTTCCTTGATATCGACCCGGAAAAAGGATACATGACCATCAACCGGGGCTGTGAACTCCTGATGGAAGTTGATTCACAGCAAAGCAAACCGGACCTGGAACATCGCTTAACCGTAGGTGTGGCAAGGGCCGGCTCCCCATCACCTGTAGTTGTAGCCCTGCCCATGGTTAAACTGGCAGATTATGACTTCGGCGGTCCCCTGCATATACTTGTAGTGTCGGCAGACCTTCATTTCATGGAAGCAGAAGCCCTGGTTAAACTTGCAGGTGCGCCAGAAGATATACTGGATATGGCAAAATAAAGCCCCAGCCGCCCCAACCTCCCCACACTCGGAATAAATTCCGAGGCATCCCCTACCTTAGCTATAATTGTGCTTTGGGACGAGTATTTCATAATGAGGTTATTCCGCCTTATTCATTAAATTATTTACGATTTTACTTGTTATAATCTCTCGGTTGGTAAAACCTTTGAATTTCATATTTTTATCCACGACTGCTATATCTGTAATTTCTGCTCTTTCCATGATTCTAAGTGTCTCCCTGTTAGACTGATAATTTTTGATATAGTTATTTTTAACCCCTTTAATTTTATTAAGATTCCATTTATTTATATCTTTGATTACCTCTTTTCCCTTAATATCTTTGATTTCCTCTTCTTCATCGGAAAACTGAGCCAGTAAGCTTCTGGCATACATATAACCGTTGAATACATCATTTTCATCAACAAATAGGACATATTTGAAAAAGTCAAATTTCGTTAATTCTTTTAAATATCCTTTTAGAGCTTCGTAAGTATAATAGTGAGGATCGGAGGGGGTTTTATGTAATTCAAGCGTGGATTGTTGTTTCTCCGCTATTTCTGGCAGAATATTATCTCTTAATCCACTTAAACTCACCTTTTTAATCATCTCATGATTAGCATACTCAACTCCTCGTAGTTTAAAAAAAACCTCACCTTCTGAAACTTTGTTAAATTTGATCCCGAATCCTCCCCCTCCAATCTCTGAAATTTTCCCAGTAACTGCTAAATAAATTAAGAACGGAACCAGTGTCAGAAATAATATTGAATAATCTATTGTTTCACCCCCTAAAAACGTATCCTTAATAATAGTGAGAACAATTAACAAAATTACAACTACTACTGTGACCAATATTGTAATCCCTAATGGTGTCTTTATTGCTTCTTTTAATTTGTTCATCTGCATCCTTCCTTTATTTTTTATTTCCATCTAATTTAAAAATAACTATCCGCCGAATAAGGAAGAGCGATTACTCGCTCTCCCTCTTCTCAGAACGGTACGTGAAAGTTTTCCTTCATACCGCTCAAGCCTTCCATAACCCTTATCGGGCAGCAGTTATCATTTCGATAATTGCTTTTGTAATTCCGGTCTGCAGCCTATTAACGCATTAAGCGTCTGTGAGTCTCTCGCTTTTCAGCGTAGTTGAGCATCTCACATTGATAGGTTTGCCTCCATTCATACAATGGAACACCACTGGTAAGTCAGCACCCTTTCGGGCAAAGGCAAATTTTGAACCTCTATACAACTCATTACAAATTGTCATTTGCTTTTTACCATTTCGCCGAATAAGGAAGAGCGATTACTCGCCCTTCCTCTTCTAAGAACCGGACTTGCGACTTTAATCACATCCGGCTCAAGCCTTTCATAACCCTTTATGTATTGGGCAGCAGTTAACAATTCAATAGCTTTATGGTTTTGAGACTACAATATTCATGCAAATGAACATTTATTCATTTTCACTCCAGACGTTTTAGGCTTGCCAGCTATTTTCCGAGCACGCAGTTTATATCTCCGCACATCGAAATATTCTTTATCAAGATAGGGATTCATGTTTAGTTTAAGACATGTATGTCTCACAATCTTTGTATCTGAGAAGCGTTTTAGTTTGTTCTTTTCTGTCGAAAATACCCATTTCCGAGTTCCTTCTTTGTGCCAGTATCTATTGGCGATCCAGGACTTGGATTTTTTTGGGTGTCTCCTTTTTGCCCATCTCCACAGCATGTTCCAGACTATATTGTCCAGTTTGCTGAATGTCTCTTTGGACACTACTGATTGATGGTAGTTTGTCCATCCGGTTATAATGGGGTTGAGAGCACCAATGAGATCTTCCTGTTTCCATGCCTTCCCTTTTTTGATCATGTCGCTCATTTTTTGTGTGACATTCCCAATAGACTTACTGGAAGGCTTGATCAGTAGTTTTCCCTTGTATTTTCTAAAATTCCAACCTAAAAAGTCAAAACCCTGGTCTATGTGAGTGATCAGAGTTTTCTCCATTGATAGTTCCAGACCTCTTTCCTTCAGGAACACTTCAATTAATCCCCTAATTTCCTTGGCGGTATCCTCTGAATCAGCAGTCACGATAAAATCGTCGGCATAGCGCAGAAAATTTACCTTTCTAGGATTGCGGCTCTTCCAACTTTTCCCGGAATAGTACTTATCTGAAATTACACGTTCAATTCCGTCTAAAGTCATATTTGCCAGAATCGGCGATATTATGCCGCCCTGTGGTGTGCCTGCTTTGGTAGAATTCAGATGATGTTTATATACAAAACCCGCTTTGAGAAATTGTTTCAGAATCGATTTGTCCATAGGGATGTTGTCCAGTAACCACTCATGGTTAATGTTGTCAAAACAGCCCTTTATATCGCCTTCCAGTATCCACTGAGCAGAGTTTCTCTTGCTCAGGTAATTGAAAGCCTGCTCACATGCATCCTGTGCACTTCTGTATTTCCTGAAGCCAAAGGAAGCAATATCAGCTGTAGTTTCCGCAGCAGGTCCTAATGCAAGGGCATATAATGCCTGCATGGCCCTGTCATGCATGGTCGGGATACCTAAGGGTCGTTTCTTTTTCTTACCAGGCTTCTCAATGAAAACTCTTTTCAAGGGTTTTGCCTTATAACTTTCGTCAGATAAACTAAGAGCAGCATCCATTTTGGTTTTGGATGTTAACCACTTTTCACCATCAATTCCTGCTGTTCTTTTACCCTTATTCTGACATATCGTTCTCACGGCTAACAATTTTGCATAGAACGAGTGAGTTATTAAATATTGTAGTTTCTTTACCAAATGCCATTTTCCTTCTAAAACTGCTTTTGTAATTCTGGTTTGCAGCCTGTTGATACTTTTAATGACCTTTTTCCAATCAATATTCTTCCATTGGGTTTTGGGTCTTATATCTGTAAGTCTCTCGCTTTTCGGCGTCGTTGAATTACTTACATACACAAGTTTGCCTCCGTTCATACAATGAAACACCATTGGCAAGTCTGCACTTTTTCAGGTTGAGGCAAAGTTAGAACCTCTATCCAGTCGATTACAGACTGGCATTCGCTTATTACCGTTTCCGCTACCCCCTGAGCCATCGTCGTTCCTTGCGGAGTTCCTACCCATATATATAATTGGGAGCTCATGGGGCTTACCAAGTTCCATATCTTGAATAATTTCTGAGTGCCTTAGAAGCCATCTGTAAGCCGAGAATCATATGTCCATTCCCTATAACGTGTAAAGAGCCGTTATAGTCTGATTCTGTGCCTTTTGGCCCAAGCGTAAAACAGTCTGCTTTCGCTTGTTGCAGATCACGACTCTTATGATGGTTCAACGTTAGTTTCTTCATAGCATTCATTACCCTAGCAGATTGTCTGGATCAGACTTCCAGGGTTTTCCACATTGTCCTGTTGGCACCACCCATTCCATTACTGATAATGAGTGTCACAGTAGGGTCGCTCCGAATGGAAGGAGTGGCATTTCTGCAATTCAAGATACGACTTTCTTGTCACAGCTCTACCCTCTGCACCATCGTCCCTCCTCACGGGGTTCCTACCCAAATACTGGGAGTGCATAGGGCTTACCAAGTTCCATACCTTGAATAATTTCTAAATGCCTTAGAAGCCATCTGTAAGCCGAGAATCATATGTCCATTCCCTGTAATGTGTACGGAGCCATTATAGTCTAATTCTGTGCCTTTTGGCTCAAGCGTATACAGTCTGCTTTCGCTTGTCACTATTTACGACTCTTACGATAGTTCAACTTTCGTTCGTATATACACCTTATTGCAAGAGCAAAAAAAAGTTTCTTGTAGCCTACTATAATAGTAGGCCGAGAGGGATAACAAGCATTTCGTTTGGGATGCGTTCCCGTGAAGAAACCTGTTACCCTCTCTTCCTTTTCATACACGAATAAGTACGTTTTGGACATATAAATAAATATGTACCACATATAACTCGCGAACTTGTGTAAAAGGATAGAAAAAAGAGGATGTTTCTCTCTCGGCCTTAAAATTTTAATGACGAATACGGAGGCCGAAATATGAACCAAAACATTTTATTATATATTGGAATTGATGTATCGAAAGACAAACATGATATCTGCATAAAAAGCAATGATGGGAACGTACTCAAACGCTTTCAGATAAAAAACACCAACAAAGATCTCAACAAACTCTACACAACAGTAGACAAGTTGAAATCGAACTATGGAGAAAACACTAACGTCCTTTTTGGTATGGAAGCCACAGGTGTCTATTGTTTTCCGCTATATTCAGCACTAAAGCGTGATGGATATCCAGTAAAACTGTATAATCCTATCCAAACATATGGCTATCGGAAAATGGAGATTCGCAAGACTAAGACAGATCTTATTGATTCAGCCATTATTGCAGATATGCTGCGTTATCAGGAGCCGCCTGCTACAACTGCAATTGATAATCTGGTACTATATCAATTAAGGGAATTATGCAGAGTTCGTCAGCGAAATGTCGAGAAACGTACCAAATGTAAAATTCAGTTTGTTCGCAATCTTGACATGGTCTGGCCTGGATATGGGTCAGTCATGAAATCTGTTTATGGGAAAACATCAACGGCACTTTTAAACCAGTATTCAGTCCCATCAAATGTGGCTGCAGAACCATTTGAAGATATCTATGCATTGATCAAGCAAGTTTCCCGATCACAGATAACAAGGGAGCGAGCTGAAGAGATATACAACCACGCAGGGAACACATTAACCACGCCTGAGATTGATTCAATTGTCAGTATTGAAATAAAAACTCTTATTTCTGAAATTGAAATGTACGACGTACAGATTCAGGCACTTGAAAAGAAGATACAGCAGCTAATGGAGCAGGTTGAATCAAAGATCAGAACAATTCCAGGCATTGGCAACATTTTAGGGGCAATGATAATTGGTGAAATTGGCGATATAAATAAGTTTAGCAGTGCCAAAAAGTTGGTTGCTTTTGCGGGTCTTGATCCGGTTACTAATCAATCTGGGTATTTCAAGAATAGTACCGGACCTATTTCGAAGAGGGGATCGCCTCAACTTCGGAGTGCTTTGTTTATGGCAGCAAATGTGGCAAGACAGAATGATGAAAACTTAGGAGCTTATTATAATGGGAAAATCGAGAATGGGAAACACCACAAATCAGCATTGAATGCTTTAGCAGCTAAGCTATTAAGAATTGTATATTGGGTGTTGAAGAACGATAAAGAATATAAAGTTCAATCAGTCTAAGCAATAATAACGGGAGTGAACCAAACAAAATCTGTCTTAGCGACATCTGTCGATTTTTATGAAATGTTTATTTCGGTGTATCCGTGTCGGTCGCAGCCCTGCCTATATGTGACGTTAAGAAATCAACAGCCATAATGCTTTCGAGCGAAGCGAACCCCGAAGGGGCGACAGCTTTATGAGCGGTTGATTTTAGTCACGTTGGCAGGGGTGACACGGAATACAGAACAACAACATGTATATTTCGGGCATTTGGGGAGGGAGCGGTCCTGCCTCGTGATGAACAAAACCGAAAGGTATAATAGTACGTTTCTTCGTAGCATTCATTACCCTAGCAGATTATCTGGAATAGACTTCCAGAGTTTTCCACATTGTCCTGTGAGCCTCACACCTCCTCATTACTAAGAACGCATGTCACAGTAGGGTCACTCCAAATGGAGGGAGGGGCATTTCTGCAATTCAAGATATGACTTTCTTGTCACAGCGCCACATCCGGCTCAAGCCTTCCATAACCCTTATCGGGCAGCAGTTATCATTTAGATAATTGCTTTTGTAATTCCGGTCTGCAGCCTATTAACGCATTAAACGTCTGTGAGCCTCTCGCTTTTCAGCGTCGTTGAGTATCTCACATTCATCGGTTTGCCTCCATTCATACAATGGAACACCACTGGCAAGTCTGCACCCTTTCGAGTCAAGGCAAATTTTGAACCTCTATACAACTCATTACAAGTTGCCCTTCGCTTTTTACCAATTCCTTTACCCTCTGAGCCATCATTTCCCCTTGCGAGGTCATTACCCGGATACTCCGGGAGCAAATAGGGCTTACCAAGTTCTACATCACAAATAATTTCAAACACTTTAGGAGCCATCTTTAAGCCGGGAATCGTTTGTCCATCTCCCATAATGTCATCCGAGCCACTATGGTCTGATTCCGTACCTTTTGGTTCAAGCGTTTCAGTCCATTTCGCTTGTTCTGCGTTACGACTCTTACAATGATTCAACTTTCGTTTCTCCATGGTGTTTTTATCCTAACAGATTGTTTGATTTAGACTATCAAATTTCTCCATATTGTCCTAAGAGCCCTACACCCCAGCATTACTACTGACGCATATCTCAGTAGGATTACCCCAAACGGAAGGGGCAGCACAAGGCAATTTATGATGTAACTTCTTGTCGCACCAGAGGGACGCAGAGGTTCGCAGAGGGGCGTTATTTTACTCTGCGTCCCTCCGCGCTCTCTGCGGTTTTTCTAATCGTCCCAGGAAATAATAAAAATTCTCACGGAAACACCCAATAATCTTTCGCAAAATAACGTGTTACTGCATCGATTGCCCATCGAGGAAACTTCCATATTCCCCATATTTTGGTTTTTTAGAAGTTGATTAGCTCGAAAGTGAGGATAATAAAATTATATCAAAAGGTCCCTCAAGACATCACATTTATATAATGATAAACCTACTTAGGTACTCATCACATTACGGTATCCATCATGAGAATGGACCAAAATAAATCAAATATTAAAATGATATTATAATCGGAGGAACAAGTTTGGCAAAAGCGAAGAGAGGTCAAAGAAAAGTCGATGGTTGGAAATCCAAGCAGTGGTACAATATAGTCACACCTGACATGATGGGACAGCAGGAAATCGGTGAAACTTTTTCAAATGAACCTGAACAATTACTTGGCAGGGTTATTGAAGTCACACTGGGAGATCTCACCAATGACATGTCAAAGTATAATGTAAAACTGGTGCTTAAGATCGACCAGATAGGAGGAGACTCAGCCTATACCAAGTTCATTGGCCATGAACTCACCAGGGATTACTTAAGGTCACTTATAAAGAGGCAGACTTCAATGATCACTGCAAATCTGGATGTTATGACCAAAGACGGATATAAGTTCCGTGTCAAGCCCACATGTTTCACAGTCAAGCGGGCCAGGTCCAGCCAGATCAAAGCTATCAGGCAGTATATGACCTCAATAGTCCAGCGAAGGGCCCGTGAATCAGATTTCAACACCTTTGTACAGGATGCTGTCCTGGGCAAACTCTCTGCCCAGATATATAGGGATGTAAAAAGCCTGTATCCGTTAAGACGTGTTGAGATATTAAAGTCCCATGTACTTTCCGAGCCATCTGTAAAGGAAGCAGCGGCATAAGTACTGGCTTTTTTTCCTTTTTTTTCAATGTACAGAAAAGTATATACTGTCCTGTTGGCTTAGATTATTAAAAAGATGTGAGCATTTTATTGAGAGCCTGAATTCCAATTGTGGAAGTAGGGTTGAACAAAAATCTTATGTAGCTGTTTGACCAGTTAAGAACTAGATATAGACACCAGTGGTTTTCCTATGAAGGTAACAATGAAGTTTGGCGGGACATCGGTTGCCGATGGTAAGAAACTGCGGCATGTGGCAGAGTTGGTAAAAAGTTACCATGAAAATGGCAATCAAATAGTTGTAGTAACATCGGCTCTGGGCGGGGTCACTGATGCCATACTTGAGGAGGCGCATGAGGCCTCTAAAGAGGGTAAGGTCTCAAGAGTAAAGGAATTCATAGCTGATCTTACAAAACAGCATCATGCGGCCACCCATGAGTCAGTGGGTGATAATGCCAGTACCGAAGATATCATTGCCGAACTGGACGCCCGTATTGAGGAGATTGAAAAAGCCCTTACAGGTATATGTTACCTGGGAGAGCTTACGTTTAGGTCCATTGATTACCTGTCATCGTACGGTGAACGAATGGCTGCACCTATTCTATCCGGCTTAATCAGGTCACTTGGCATTGAATCAAGTCATTTTACAGGCGGCGAGATCGGGATAATTACTGATAACAATTTCGGCAGTGCCCATCCCCTCGAATCATCATATGAAAAGATTAAAAAGCATCTCTCTCCGTTATTACCGGGCACTATACCAGTAGTGGCTGGATTCATTGGAGAAGATGAGAACGGTATTATCACTACACTTGGCCGCGGCGGATCAGATTTCACTGCATCTATTATCGGGGCATCCCTCAATGCCGATGAGATATGGCTGTGGAAAGAGGTGCCTGGCATCATGACTACGGACCCAAAGCTGGTTCCTGAGGCAAGACCCCTGAAGGTAATATCCTATATAGAGGCAATGGAGATGTCATTTTTCGGGGCTAAGGTACTGCATCCCAAGGCTATAGAACCTGCCATACGCCACGATATACCTGTCAGGGTCAAGAATACGTTTGAGCCTGAATATCCTGGTACCCTTGTGGTGAAGGAGCAGAAGACTGTTCAGAATGTGGTAAAGGCTGTAACCGTAATCGATAAGGTGGCACTGGTAAATATCAGCGGTGCGGGCATGGTAGGTACTATCGGAGTGGCAGCCAGGGTTTTTTCTGCACTGGCCGATGCGGACGTGAACATTATCATGATCAGCCAGGGCTCTTCTGAGGCTAACCTGTCTGTGGTGGTGAATGATGACCACTTGAAACAGGCAGTTAAGGCGTTGAAGCAGGAGTTCAGGAATGGTGTGGTGGGTGAGATCGATCATGATGTCCATATATCTGTGGTGGCGATAGTAGGTGTGGGAATGGCTGGAACTCCGGGTGTTGCCGGTAAGGTGTTCGATGCACTTGGAATAAATAAGGTCAATGTAATTATGATCAGCCAGGGCTCGTCCCAGCATAATATTTCCTTTGTTGTAAAGGAAGGCGATGCTACGAAGGCGGTACAGGTACTTCATAAGGTGTTTTCACTGGAAAAGCTTTGAGGCAGGAAAATCTTACTTTCAGATCGGATTAATTTGGGTATGTGCTTAAATCTTGTTCAGTCACATTTTATCACCCTTTTTTCGTAGTCAACGATATGCCACAAATAAAATGTAACGTGGCCTATATAGCGTTTTTAAGGAATTATCTCCTATCATCGATGTAACTCGTCAGGTTATCTTTCCTCTTTTCCCCCGCATCAGTGAAGTGATTATCCCAACCGAACATATTACCGCAGCCACCATGAATGCATCATGAAAACCGCCAAGGAAGGCTGCTTCATATGCCAATCCCAGAGCCTGATTGGACTGAAGGCCATTTGTGAACACCGCCCCTGATATAGCGATACCCGTAACCATACCAAGATTGCGGACCATCGCAAGCATTCCCCCGGCAATCCCGAGCCTTTCTTTTGGTACAGAACCCATAACAATGCTGTTGTTGGGTGACTGGAACAGTCCCATCCCCAGACCTAACATTCCCATCCTGATCACAATATCAAGGAAAGCGGCATCCTGGTCAAGGTTGCCAAGCAGGAACAGGGCAAGGCAGGAAATAGCCATACCCAGGCTGCTGAGCAAAAATGAATTGGTCTTGTCAGATATCCAGCCGCTAACAGGTGCCACCAGTGCCATGACCAGCGGAACAGCTACAAACGCCATTCCCATATGCTCAGGACTGTATCCCAGTATTTCTTCCATGTAAAAGGGCATAAGAAGGATTACTGCAAACAGGGCAGTGAAGCTTAAAAAACCGCTGGCATTCGACGCCGAGAAAGGGCTGTTCCGAAATAGCGACAACTCCACCATGGGCTGGTCTGCCCTTTTTTCCACCATCACAAACCCAACTAAGAAGACGGCAAACAGTAGGGATAGACCAATTATTGCCGGCGAACCCCAGCCCAGTACTTGTCCACGAGTAATTGCCAGCACCAGTGAAATAATGCTCAGGAACATGAGGATGGCTCCCTTGATGTCAAATTTCTGGCCGCAATGGAGCTGGTCGGATTTCAGGGTCTTCCAGGCATAAACAGTTCCAAACAAGCCAATTGGAATGTTAATGTAGAATATACTTTGCCACCCCACCCAGCCAATCAAAAAACCACCCAGGGCCGGGCCAGTTATATAGCCGATACTGACAACCGTACCCATTAATCCCAGTGCTTTACCCCGCTCGGTATGTGGAAACACATCTGTAATGATGGAAAGACTGTTGGCCATTAACATGGCGGCACCCAGCCCCTGCACTACACGAAACGCAATCAATTGACCTGCTGTTGCGGACAGGCTGCACAGCCCTGACCCCAGTGTAAATATTAACAAACCTGCCATGAACATGGGTTTGCGGCCGTACATATCTGAAAGCCGGCCCAGGGTTAGCAGCAAGGTGGTAATGGTCAGCAGGTATGAGAGCATCACCCATTCTGTGGTGGCTATGTCGGTGTTGAAATAGTTTCTCAGGATAGGTAATGCGAGATTTACGATACTGGCATCAAGGGTAGCCATAAATGTTCCAATGGAGACCACCAACATGGTATGCCATTTGTACCTGGGGTCCGGGTCGTTTTCCATGATATCGGTGTGGTTGGATGTTTTAATAGTTCATTATTGTTATCTTCAAATTGTTTACAATTTATGCGCTAGCAGGCAGAGCTCGGGCAGTTTTTGTCCTCGCAGCACATGTTTATTTATCTCAAGCTCCCCGTCCTAATAACTCTTTATTGACTTTGTCTTAAGCCTATGGATACACTGGCAAATAATTCCATAGCAAACTAATGGGAATCCGTTAATCTTTTAATACATGTAAGCCTTTAAAAGGCCGGATTTAGCCAATGCTAAAATTTTTAATTATTAAAAATAACCAGAATCAATAGAGGGATATATCCAATAACATTTATGAAAAAGGAGGAATTCAATGGATCCATCAACATTGTTATATCTTGCCCCCCTGGCAGGATTATTAAGTCTGGTATTTGCCGGTATTTTCGCTAAGAACGTACTCAAGAACGACCCCGGCACACCAGAAATGCAAAAGATAGCAGGCGCTATACAGGAAGGTGCAATGGCGTACCTGAACCGACAGTACAAGACCATTGCCATTGTGGCAGTGATACTGGCAGTTATCATTTTTATTGCACTGCCAAATGAAAACAGTTTGAACGCAAAGACCACAATAGGGTTCCTGGCCGGAGCTGTAAGTTCGGCACTGGCCGGATATATTGGCATGAACGTCTCGGTCCGGGCAAATGTCGGGACAGCAAACAAGGCCAAAGAGGGAGTAAAAGAGGCCATGGACGTAGCCTTTAAGGGCGGCGCGGTCACAGGTATGGCCGTAGTTGGCCTGGCACTGCTGGGTACCAGCGGCTTCTTTATTCTATTCGGTGCCAAACCCGAAAGTGTGGACATGGTAATAGGCTTCGGGTTCGGGGCCAGTCTCATCAGCCTGTTCGCCAGGGTTGGCGGCGGTATATTTACCAAGGCAGCCGATGTGGGTGCGGACCTGGTAGGTAAGGTCGAAGCCGGTATTCCTGAGGATGACCCGCGAAATGCTGGTGTCATTGCAGATAACGTGGGCGACAATGTAGGCGACTGTGCCGGTATGGGTGCTGACCT
>Ga0255400_10013_pt1 | contig 17867 bp, 11 predicted proteins | sample ANMaggSeSYBR01G7_FD_182117 | JGI IMG/M metagenome (GOLD analysis project Ga0255400, IMG submission 182117) | Sediment cell enrichment communities from methane seep in Santa Monica Basin, California, United Staets - ANME aggregate JGI... | ecosystem: Environmental > Aquatic > Marine > Cold seeps >... | reverse complement strand
AAGTTCTCTAAAATCCCGTAACTTAGTTTGTTTGCATGTGATGATGCACCGATTACAGCTACGCCTTTAGGTGAGAAAAAAGCAGATAATCCTTTTACCATCTTGTTATTCACTCCTGATCAATGAAATAAGTTGATTTATCAAATTATTATACCTTGCTGTTATATCCGAAATAGTGTGAATTCCCAGCCGCAGAACGGTTATCGCTTATAATAATTTTATGCAGCTCACCAAAGAACAGAATGCTCTGATCAGCAGTGCACCCGAAGGAAAAACTTTTTTGTGCGGCCCTTCCGGGACAGGTAAGACAACTGTGGGTGTTCAAAGAATGCTTGCGCTGCTTAATATGGGCATCCCTGCATCTTCAATATTGATCTTAACGCCCCAAAGGACATTAGCCAGCCCCTATCAACATGCCCTGGAAACCAAACAAGCATACAGCGGCAGTCCTGTCACTTTGCTTACTCTGGGGGGGCTTGCCCGTCGAATGGTAGGGCTGTACTGGCCTGTCATCAACGATCTCGCTGGGTTTAAACACCCAAATACTCCCCCTTCTTTCTTAACTTTGGAAAGTTCGCAGTATTTCATGGCACATCTTGTCACGCCGCTTTTGGAGAAGGGTTATTTTAACTCCATTGTGCTCGAACGCAATCGCCTTTACAGCCAAGTCATAGATAACATAAATAAGGCTGCAATCGTTGGATTCCCCCATACAGAAATCGGTGAACGCCTAAAATCCGCCTGGGTCGGTGATTTATGTCAATTGACTGTCTATGATAACGTCCAGGATTGTGTCAGTCTTTTCAGAAACTTTTGTTTGGCAAATAATTTACTGGATTACTCACTGCAAATTGAACTATTCCGAAACCTTATCTGGCCGTCGGAGATATTCCGGTATAAGCTCTTCAGCACCTACAAACATGTTATTTATGATAATTTGGAAGAAGACCCGCCCTTTGCACATGATATCCTACACGAATGGCTTCCAAACCTCGATTCTGCCCTGTTGATATTCGACGAAGGAGGCGGATTTCGCCGTTTCCTGGGAGCTGATCCAAATATTACATCTAATCTAAGAGAACGTTGTGATAAAATCCACACTTTCTCGGAGTCATTTACTTCATCCAAGGACTTACAAGCCCTGAATAACACCATAAAACACCTGCAGAACAGGGATTTAGATAGAGCCAGGCAGAAGAGCTTAAGCTTGGAAACATTGCAAGAAATCTTGGTTGTGCCGGGTGATGAACTCCGTTTCTATCCCCAAATGCTGGATTGGGTCGTTTCAGAAGTGAAGAACATTATAGATTCTGGCACCCCGCCCGGCGAAATTGTCATTCTGGCGCCATTCATGTCAGATATGCTACGCTTTTCACTTAATCATCGCCTGGAAAAAATCGGTATTCCAACCCGTTCGCATCGCCCATCGCGTGCACTGAGAGACGAACCTGCCGCGCAGTGTCTATTGACTCTGACGACCCTTGCCTATCCGCAATGGCAAATGCTTCCGAGCAAATTCACGCTTGCCTATGCCATGATGCAGACTATTGATGATCTGGATCTGGTTCGTGCGCAGCTCCTGGTTGGGCAAGCTTATCAAAAAGACGATCCCGCGAATCTGCTCAAAGCCTTTGGTGACTTCCCATCTTTGTTACGTGAAAGGATAACCTACCGACTCGGTGCAAAATACGAACAACTTCGCCTGTGGCTCAACCAAACCAACACAGGAGAAGCACTGGATATTTTCCTCAGCCGCTTGTTCGGTGAAGTACTCAGCCAATCTGGTTTTCGCTTTCATCGAGATTTGGATTCAGGCCGCATTACAGCAAATCTAATTGAGTCTGTGCGCAAGTTCCGCTGGGCAATGGCTGAAACATCGCAAGATTCCAACTTTACGCTCGGCAAAGAGTACCTCCAAATGCTCGCCGATGGTGTCATTGCTGCTCAATACTTACAATCCTGGCAGCAAAGTGACCAGGAGGCTGTATTCATTGCCCCAGCTTATACTTTCCTGATGAATAATCAAGCCGTTGACTATCAATTCTGGCTTGATATCAGCAGTTCAGGCTGGTATGCACGTCTTGAACAACCTCTCACCCATCCCTATGTCCTCAGCCGGAAGTGGACACAAGGGCAAAAATGGACCGCAGAACATGAATTTGCAATCAGTCAGGAAGGCTTAAAGCGTTTGATCACCGGCTTGATAGCTCGCTGCCGAAAGCAAGTTTACCTGGGGATTAGCCGCCTCAATGAAAACGGCTCTGATGAGCGCGGATTAATGATGCGGTTGATCCAAAATATATTCCAACAAAGTTTAAGGGGGTCTGATGGAAGCTAAGAAGATCGTTTTACGTCCCAGCCAGGAACGCATCATGGCCTATTCATCAGGGAAGATGGGTATTGCTGCGGTTCCGGGCAGCGGTAAAACTTGGACGCTTTCGATGCTTGCATCAAAGATCATCCTCTCTGGTGTACTTGGGATGGATCAGGAAGTATTGGTTGTCACATTGGTCAATTCAGCGGTCGATAATTTCTCGCAACGCATCAGTGAACGATTAAAAGAAAGCGGGCTTCTGCCCGGCATAAGCTACCGAGTCAGAACACTGCATGGCCTTGCGCACGATATTGTAAGAGAAAGGCCAGATTTAGCAGGATTAAGCAACGATTTCAATATTATTGACGAACGCGAAGCAAATAGTATAAAAACAAATATAGCGGAAACATTTCTGCATGTACATCCTGAGTATTTCTGCAGGTATCTCAAGGATGATCTAAGTGATTACCAGCGTGAAAAAATCCATAGAGTAGATCTTCTTAAATTGACCAATGTCATCACTAATAACTTTATCCGCTCTGCCAAAGATAAGCAGCTATCCCCCCAAGCCCTGAGAAGCGCCCTCGAAAATAACCGGAGCAGCTTGCCCCTCATAGAAATGAGCCTTCAACTCTACGAAGATTATCAGCAGGCGTTGAATTACCGTGGCGGGGTTGACTTTGATGACCTCATCCGCCTGGCTCTGCAATGTTTAAGGTATGATCCTGAATTGGTCATAAACTTTCAAAACCGTTGGCCTTACATCCTTGAGGATGAAGCTCAGGACAGCAGCCACCTCCAGCAAGAGATCCTTTCCCTGCTTACAGGAGAAAATGGCAACTGGGTGCGAGTCGGGGATCCAAATCAGGCAATCTATGAAACCTTTACAACTGCAGACCCCCGTTTATTAAGGGATTTTCTAAACCGGGCGGACGTGATCTCTGAAGATCTACCCGAATCAGGCAGGTCAACTCGCAGCATTATTTCTCTGGCTAACTATCTGATTGATTGGACCCGCGCAGAACACTTTAGTAAATCAATTCGTGGTGCACTCTCCTTACCTCATATCAAATCTACATCAAAGTCAGACCCCCAGCCCAACCCTGATGACTGCCCTGAAGCAATTCATTTTATTGAACAGAAATTAAGCCCAGGGGAAGAAATCAACTTCGTTGTCAATGATGTTCAACAATGGCTCACAGACCATCCAGATGAGACCGTTGCAATCCTTGTCCCCAGAAACACACGTGGTTTTGAAGTCGTCGACATGCTGAAACAAAAAGGGATTGAAGTCATTGATAACCTTTTGAACAGCGCAACATCCACACGCCTTTCCGCTGGTGCAATTGCAAATATCTTGCGCTATCTCTCTGATCCACAATCCGCAGCCAAGCTTGCCACAGCGTTCAGGGTTTGGCGGCGCGCAGACCGCTCAGATGCAGAAGCAAAACCTGTCGCGGAAAAAGCAAGTAAACTCATCAAGAAATGTCGCCGTGTAGAGGATTATTTATGGCCTTCCGAAGGCACCAATTGGCTCTCGTCGCTGGATATTGAAGCTGAAAACTCTCTGATTTACAAATACCTTGTTGATTTTCGTGAAGTGATCCAACGCTGGCAAAAAGGCATCTCCCTCCCCATAGACCAGCTGATCTTAACCATAGCGCAGGATCTATTCTTGGACCCGACCGAACTGGCCATGGCACATAAATTGGCAGTAACTCTGCGTCAGATGCAAAATAGCCATCCTGATTGGCAGCTGCCGGAGCTTGGTGAGGAATTAAAGGTCATTGCAAAAAATGAACGCCGCTTCCTTGGTTTCAGTGAAGATGAGACAGGATTCAACCCCGATAAATATAAAGGGCAGGTTGTTGTCGCAACAATGCACAAAGCAAAAGGGCTTGAATGGGATAAGATCTATCTCATGGCAGTCAATAACTACAACTTCCCTTCAGGAAATGAATATGACGATTATTATTCAGAAAAATGGTTCATCAAAAATGAACTCAACATGGAAGCCGAAGCTCTCGCCCAGCTTAACACATTAGTTTCTCCTGACTCCCATGATATTTATAAGGAAGGTGATGCGTCACTTAAAGCCAGGCTTGAATACATTCGCGAACGTCTCAGACTCCTCTATGTTGGCATAACACGTGCGCGTAAAGCACTCACCATCACCTGGAACACCGGACGGCGTGGAGACTCGGTTGAGGCGATCCCCCTGGTTGCACTGCGAACCTATTGGAAAGGGCTTGGTGATAAATGAAACTACCTGAAAATTTTATATATAGCCAAAGCAGCCTTCAGGATTATGTTAATTGCCCTTACCGCTTCTATTTACGCCATATACAAGGACTGCACTGGCCAGCGCTGCAAACAGATGATGCCCTCCTTATGGAAGAGCACATGTTGAGCGGCGCAAGATTTCATAGGCTCATTCAACAATACTTTTTAGGTCTGCCTCTCGAACGATTAAACAACATTGCTGAAGCTGATCCAAACCCTGATCTTCCTGTTTGGTGGCAAAATTTCCACAAAAAGCTTTCTCAAACAATAAGCGCTGCACGCTTTCCCGAAGTGAAACTTATCTCATCTATAACTGATACTCGCTTGATGGCTAAGTTTGACCTGGTATCCGTTAGTAATGATCACTTAACAGTCTATGATTGGAAAACCTCACAAAAACCCGCTACCAAAACCCAGCTTAAAGCCCGCCTGCAAAGCCGCGTCTATCCATATCTGCTTGCTAAGGAATATGCAGCCTTGACAAAAGCAAACACCTATAAGCCGGAAGATATCAGCATGATCTATTGGCAAGCTAATTTCCCGGATAATCCCCAGGTAATAGAATACTCGCAATCAGCTTTCGATGCGGATGAACTCTATCTAACCCATCTGATCGAAGAGATAAATTCAAAATTTGAGCAGAACTTCATCAAAACAGGCAACCTTAAGCACTGTAAATTCTGTAACTACCGATCGTTATGCGAAAAAGGCGTCCAAGCAGGTAGCTTTTCAGAACTTGAGCCTGGCTTCGAAGACTCTGACCTGCTTGAATTTAGTATCGATATTGATCAGATAGACGAGATAAGATTTTAACTCGATATGACCATGAAATGGATCTATCCTCCCTCCCTCACACTGCCTGAAGATTTTCAAAAGATGATTGGCGGTCATCCTTTGATTGCCGAAACGATATTTAAACGCGGCATCAAGACCCCTGACCAAATCCAAAGTTTTTTAGATCCAAATTTCTACACACCCAGTTCTGCTTTTGAGTTTCAGGATATGCAAAAAGCTGTTGATATCCTAGGTCAAGCCTTAACATCCGGTTTGCCAATTTGCGTCTGGGGTGATTTTGATGTTGATGGGCAAACTTCGACAACACTTCTCGTCTCTGCTCTGCGTCAAATGAAAGCAAATGTCACCTTTCATATCCCCGTCCGCGCACACGAATCTCACGGAATTAACCTCCCTGTACTCAAAAAGCTGATCGCTGCCGGTGCGAAACTTCTATTAACCTGTGATACAGGTATTACCGCGCACGAAGCAATTGATTATGCCCGCACCAAAGGGCTAAAAGTCATCGTTACTGACCATCATAAACTCCCTGACCAATTACCACATGCCGATGCGATCATTAACCCAAATTTCTTCTCTAACGATCACCCACTGGCAGCCCTGCCTGGTGTAGGCGTGGCTTATAAATTCATTGAAGCCCTCAATGAGGTTCAGGGGACGAACCTGGATACTGACCAATATCTGGATCTGGTCGCATTAGGTATTGTTGCTGACGTAGCCCTTCTTCAAGGGGATAACCGCTATCTGCTGCAAAAGGGTTTAAAACACTTACAAAATTCAAATCGCCTGGGCTTACTGAAATTGATTGGGAAAGCTGGAGTAAAACAAGAGAATATTGATGAAGAGCTTATTGGTTTTCAGATCGCACCCCGCTTGAACGCCATCGGACGATTGAGCGATGCGAACCCTATTGTTGAATTATTACTAACTTCAGACGAGGGGCGTGCTGAAATCATAGCGACACAAACCGAAGGCTTGAATCAACGTCGCAAATTACTCACCCGGCAGGTCTTGCAAGCTGCGTTAAAACAATTGGAAAATGATCCTGAAATTCGCAGGTCTCCAATGATCATCCTTTATCACCCCCAATGGCCTGCAGGCATCATTGGTCCTGTAGCAAGCCGTCTGGTTGAAAGATACAACAAACCGGCTATTCTGCTTACTGGAGAAGATGATTCAGTACATGGTTCTGCAAGATCCATCGAGGGTTTGGATATCACGAATATCATTGCCTCACAATCGTCCCTTTTATCAAACTACGGCGGACATGCTATGGCTGCGGGTCTATCTTTACCAATCAAAAATCTGCCAGCCTTCCGTAGAGCAGCCGGACACGCCGTTACTGAACAACTTCAACAAACCGACCAAGAGTCCTCGCTTGAAATATCGGCAAATTTAGACCTTTCCGATATTTCCTTACCATTCATTGAAGACATTAAGCGTTTAGCCCCCTTTGGACCTGGCAACCCTCCCTTAAATTTCTTGGCGACCAACCTCGTCATCGAGTCAGATAGAAAGGTGGGTCGAAACCAAGAACACCGCCAGGTACTTGTTGCGAATGAACAAGGCATCACGCAAAAGGTCATCTGGTGGAACGCAGGCGACGAACCACTTCCGACAGGCAAATTCGATTTGGCTTATCACCTCACTACAAATGATTACCGCGGCCAGCGCCAAGTAAGCCTTGTCTGGATTGACTCTCATGCTCTGAAAGCAGTGGAAGTAAAACAAGTTGCTATAAAACTTATTGATCATCGACAAGATTTGCAGCCCGAGCAGGTTTTAAAAAAAATCTTAAACGATACCCCACAAGCAATGGTCTGGGCAGAAAATCAACCACCGCGGAATCAAACATGCTGCGATAGAACAAAACTCTCCGGTGCTGATGTGCTGATTATTTGGAATATACCGCCTGCTCAAAAAGTTTTATCCAACATCATTGAAACAGTCAAACCAAAAGAAATCCACTTCTTCGCCCGTCCATTTGATGCCGCTACACTCCAGGATTTCCTGAAGATCCTGGCAGGCTTGGTGAAGTTTGCTGTAAACCAGCGCTCGGGTAAGACCAACCTCAGCCAACTCGCCTCAGCCACTGTCCAAACCTCAGATATCGTGCGCTTAGGCTTACGCTGGCTGCAAGAAAAAGGGCTATATTCATTTACTACATTATCAGGGGAAGATATTCAAGCACAAAATGGCAGCAGATCGAATCCCGGACTTATCAAACAAATCAATGCGAGACTTCAAGAACTCTGGTCAGAACACGAAGCATATCAACACTATTATCAAACCTGCGACAGCAACAACATCATCACCTGATGAAATCTTTCTGAGGTATAATGCCTTGCTTAAATAAATACATGGGCGGAACAGGACTCGAACCTGCGACCTCATCTGTGTAAAAGATGCGCTCTAACCAACTGAGCTATCCGCCCGACCAGGCAATTATACCTCACTTCAAATGACCTGGCTGGAATTAACCATGAAACTAATTCGATTTAAAACTTCAAAACTCTCATCCCGTTTTGGATGGGTTTACCAGGATCTTATTGGCGAAATCGACGGTACACCATATGGAGATTTTCGCCGATTCGACCCAGAGCACCAACTTGCATCCGTAAAGATATTACCACCCTGCGTTCCAAGTAAGATCATTTGTGTTGGCAGGAACTTCACCGATCATGCCAGGGAAAGCGGGGTTGAAGTAGCTAATATTCCATTACTTTTCTTAAAACCTCCTTCTTCATTGATCGGCACAGGTGATCCAATCATCCTCCCGCCCCAATCGCAAAGAGTCGAACACGAAGCCGAGCTAGCCGTAGTCATCAAACAGGAAGTCCGCTGGATTGAAGCAGAGAAAGCAATGGATTATGTGTTAGGTTTTTCAATTGCAAATGATGTGACAGCCCGCGATCTGCAGCGCCGAGACGATCAGTGGACACGCGGAAAAGGTTTTGATACTTTTTGCCCTTTAGGCCCCTGGATCGAAACTGAATTCGATCCTTCGGATGCCTTGATTACCTGTCATGTGGATGATGAACTCAGGCAAATGGCTTCAACCCGCGATATGGTTTTTACAGTCCAGCAGATAATCGCCTTTATATCCTCAGTGATGACCCTCATGCCTGGTGATATCATCCTGACAGGAACGCCTGCTGGCGTAGGCTCATTAATTACAGGTAATACTGTATCAATCCGCATTGAAGGTATTGGCAGTTTAATTAATCCGGTTGTCACCGCCAGTTCCCCTTATGCTGACGTGTAAAGCCCAACCTGGTATTCAGCACCCAGCACTTCAAGGAAAATGAAGATGCCCATCGGGATTATGGAAATTGAATTTTACTTGCCCGCTTGCTCTTCCTTAAAAGCCAAAAGGCATGTCCTGAAACCCATGCTGGCACGGCTGCATAAGGAATTCAATATCTCTATCGCCGAGTATGATCATCTGGACGTTTGGAAATCCAGTACCATTATGATAGCTATGGTCAGCAATGATTCTAAATATCTGCAACGCCATTTATTAAAAATCCAGGAATTCATTAAAGGGCATTGGCCTGATTTACAAATCACAAAAGACAATATTGAGATCATTGTGTAAAAATTCACTGACCCTTACCTGTTGACATTTACAGACATTCTGGAAAAAGATATGACTATGCTCCAAGAACAAGCTTCACCATTCTCTCGCCTTGAGAAGGAACTCCTCAGAGTAGAAAAACCTGGGCGCTATGTAGGCGGTGAGCTCAACCAAATCGTAAAAGATTGGGATGCCATTCAAACACATGTAGCCCTGGTATTTCCTGATCTTTATGAAATTGGGCAACCCAATCTCGGACTGGCAATTCTCTATGACATTCTCAATAAACGTGAGGACGTTCTCGCTGAACGCGCTTACGCTCCCTGGTTCGATATGGAAGCACTCCTAAGGGAAAAGAATATCTCCCTTTACACACTTGAGAGCAAGCGTTCTTTAAAGCAATTCGATATCATTGGCTTTACACTACCTTACGAGACGATTTACACAAACACTCTGAACATCCTCGACCTGGCGGGATTGCCCCTGTTCTCCAAAGATCGAACCGAGGGACATCCCCTGATTATCGCTGGTGGTCAAGCCGTCTATAATCCTGAGCCAATGGTAGATTTTATTGATGCTTTTGTACTTGGAGAAGGTGAAGAGGTCATTCTTGAGGTCGTTGATGTCTACCAGGGATGGAAGCAAAAGCATGAAAGCCGCTTTGAATTACTCAAGTCATTAGCAAAAATACCTGGTGTCTACGTTCCCTCTCTTTATGATATTTCATATAATGATGATGGCACTATCGCATCAATAACACCTACCGCAGCAGAAGCACAATATCCCGTCGTCAAACGCATCTTGGCAAAGTTACCCCCACTCCTTACGAACTCACTCGTCCCAAATATCGGAGTTGTACATGACCGGGTTTCAATAGAGATCATGCGCGGTTGCACTCGCGGCTGCAGATTTTGTCACGCGGGTATGGTTAACCGCCCCATCCGTGAACGTCCTGTAGAGGAAATCCTCACCGCAATTAAAGAGAGCTTGATCGCCACGGGATATAAACAGATCAGTCTGCTCTCACTTTCTTCCTCAGACCACTCAAAAATACTTGAGCTGGTCACCGCAGTATATGATCGTTTCAATAAAGAACATATGAATATCAGCCTGCCGTCATTGAGAGTTGCGTCCTTTTCTGTCGAATTAATGGATCAGTTAAAAGAACTCCGCCGTGGCGGTGGCTTCACAATCGCACCCGAAGCTGCTACAGAACGCATGCGAGCGATAATTAATAAGCCACTTTCCGATGAAATTTTATTGGATACAGTACGCGCAATTTTCAGGCATGGGTGGACAAGTCTGAAACTCTACTTCATGATCGGCCTGCCAGAAGAAACAATAGAAGATGTACAGGCTATTGTAACCACAAGTCGCCGCATCCAGGCTGAAGCACGGTCCATTGTTGGTGGACGCGCCCGAATCCATGTATCTATCGGCACATTCATCCCAAAACCGCACACTCCTTTCCAGTGGGTTCCGGGTGGCAAACCAGAGATCATTGAACAAAAGATCGATTACTTAAGAAACGAACTAAAAAAAACGCGCATCAAAATGAGCTACAACCATCCTGAAGAAGCTATGCTGGAATCATGGCTTGCACGAGGAGATCGCCGGCTTGGCAGCGTGATCCATCAAGCCTGGCTCAATGGCGCAAAATTCGATGCCTGGTCTGAAAAACTGCAAATCGCAAAATGGATCGATGCTTTTAACGAAGTAGGTTTAGACTCAAATTTCTACAGCCACCGCTTGAGAAGATTAGATGAGGTCATGCCTTGGGAGCATATATCCGTAGGTTTGCGCAAAGAATTCCTCATCCAGGATTATCAATGGAGTCTGGAAGGAAAAACCCGTCCAGACTGCCGAGAGCATTGCTACCGCTGTGGCATCCTAACCCAATTTGAAGACCTACGCCTTCAAAATCCTAGAACCAGGTGGAGTTGTCCGTAAAATGGTAGGAAGTAATATTGCACGTACCCGCATCACCTATAGTAAAACCGGTATGTTGCGCTTTATCGGTCATCTTGACATGCAGCAATTATGGGAACGCGCATTACGCCGTGCTGAGCTGCCAGTGCGTTACAGCCAAGGTTTCAATCCGAAAATCCGCCTGAACTTGGCATCCGCTTTACCTTTAGGGTACATAAGCCGCTGCGAAGTACTTGACTTCTGGCTTGAACAAACTGTGGCTTGTGAGATTATTCAAGCGAAGCTAAGTAAGACACTGCCGACAGATCTAAAGATCATTGATACAACCCGCGTCGCTAATAACCTTCCTTCACTCCAATCCCTTGTATCAGCCAGTGAATATCAAGTTAGATTTTCCGAATTTCTTGAATTTGACCAGCTCCAGGAACAAGTGAAGCGCCTCTTATCCAAAGCTACAATCCAAAGAACCCGCCGCGGGAAAACTTACAATCTAAGAGATTACATAGAACATTTATCAGTCATTGACATAAATAACACACCAGGGTTACAAATGCGTTTAAGCTCACGACCAGGCGCCACTGGCAGGCCAGATGAAATCATCAAATGTCTCGGCTATGACCCCTATGCTTGTATTATTGAACGAACAAAGCTCATTTTTTAACATGCTTGTTAGAGAATGTTTATTATCAGTTTCCTTGGCATTATCATTGCAACCCACAATTGACCCGTTTCACGCATTTTGAGTATAATTAGCTCAGTCCTAGTTCCCGTGGCCTAATGGATAAGGCGTTGGCCTCCGAAGCCAAACATGCGAGTTCGATTCTCGCCGGGAATATTTTTTATTTCACTTTATACTTTAAGAATAGAGGCGGGAATTTAGCGCATATCATCCACAGCTATAACAAAAGCAACTCGGCACTTAAATAGCGCATATCTGCTTATCGATCAATCTATGTGCTTATCTAGTTACAGATATTAAGATAATTCCCTTGCAAAATCACCCATGTTATAATCCTGCTAAGACACAAACATTTTACAATTTAATTTCCAAAGTGTTCAGATAGGTGCTCTTATGATAAATCCAGAACTCGAGAATAGGATGGGAACTCTCCGTCAGAAGATCCACTATCATAATTATCGTTATCACACATTGGATGAACCCGTTATTAGCGACTATGAATTCGACCAAATGGTGAAAGAGCTCAAGCAGCTTGAAGCCCGGCATCCGGAACTCATAACACCCGACTCGCCAACACAGCGCACAGGTGCACAGCCCCTGGAAAAATTTGTGAGAGTCACCCACCCCGCTCCAATTCTAAGTTTGGCAAATGGTTTTGGATCCAAAGACGTTCGAGATTGGTTTGAGCGAATCGTAAGGGTCGATGAGCGCGTCCTTAAAACAGACTTCACCGTTGAACCAAAACTTGATGGATTGACCGTTGTGCTTCATTATGAAAATGGGATTTTCAAGTTAGGCGCAACCCGTGGAGATGGCGAAGTTGGCGAGGACATAACGAAGAATTTGCGCACCATTCCATCAATCCCCCTGCGTATTCCAACCGATTACACGAAAATCGAACCACCCCCATATCTTGTTGTTCGCGGGGAAGTTTATATGACCAGAAAAGACTTCGCTGAACTCAATACACGCCTAGCCGCAAATGGACAAAAAACCTACTTAAATCCCCGCAATACCGCTGCCGGTTCGCTGCGCCAGTTGGATCCTGTGATCACTTCTTCGCGGCCTTTAAAGATAATTGTTTACAACATCGTCACCGCTCAGGGGAATATCCCGGAGACACAATCAGGCACATTAGCGTATTTAAAAGAGTTGGGTTTTCCGGTCTGTGACCTTTCAAGGCACTGCAATACTATCGATGAAGCGATCAGAATATGTGAAGAGGCTGAAAGTCAAAAAGAACAGTGGCCTTTTGAAGCCGATGGCATGGTGATAAAAGTAAACGACCTTACACTTGCTTCTGACCTGGGCTTTGTGGGTAAAGATCCGCGCGCTGCAATTGCTTATAAATACCCCGCGCAAGAGGTCACTACAAAACTTTTAGATATTTCCGTTAAAGTTGGCCGTACAGGTGTAATTACACCAATTGCTGTCCTTAAACCAATAGAAATTGGCGGGGTCATTGTGAAACAAGCCACCTTGCATAACTTTGATTACATCGCTGAGAAGGATATCCGCGTCGGGGATCGCGTGCTCGTAAAGCGCGCCGGCGAAGTCATCCCCTACATCATCGGCCCTGTCACCGACATTCGTTCCGGTGACGAAAAACCCTATGAACCCCCACAAACCTGTCCAGCATGCGGCGAGCCAGTTGAGAATTTCCCTGGTGAAGTTGCCTGGTATTGTGTAAATAACAGCTGCCCTGCACAGCTCCTCCGTAACGTTGACCACTTCGCCTCGCGTGGCGCGATGGACATTGTTGGTCTCGGTATCCGAATTGTCAAGCAGCTCATCGATTCCAACCTTGTTAAAGATGTCGCAGACCTGTATACACTCAACAAGTCCGATTTGCTCAAACTGGAAGGATTTGCTGACAAAAAAGCCGATAATCTTCTCAGTGCAATTGAAGAATCCAAAAAACAGCCTCTTGAGCGGTTGATTGCTGCCCTTGGTATCCACGGCGTTGGTGAAGTGGCCGCTTCTGACCTATCTCAAAACTACAGTGATCTCACCGCATTGTCACAAGCCTCATTAGCGGAGATTGAAAGCCTTGAAGGCTTCGGTCCCAATATCACCCAATCAATTATCGAGTGGTTCGCTAAAGAGAAAAATCAAATCTTGATTTCTAAATTGCATCAGGCAGGCGCCTGGCCTGTAAAAGAGCCTTCTGCAAAAAAGACATCATCTAATCTCAGACTTTCTGGATTGACCTTCGTAATAACAGGAACACTGCCAACGATGAGCCGTAATGATGCTAAGGAGCTGATCCAAACCAACGGCGCTAAAGTAACCAGCAGTGTAAGCAAGAACACAGATTATTTGGTCTTGGGGGAAGATCCCGGTTCAAAATATGATAAAGCAAAAGAATTAGGCATACCGATGCTTGATGAACAGGCTTTAGTCAAATTGCTTAGTGATCATTAATATGGCGATCATCTTCGTAAAGCAGAAACGTGAACGCTCAATCCAACACAAGCATCCCTGGTTGTTCTCCGGCGCTATCGAAAGAGTTGAAGGTGATCCCCAGCTTGGTGAGACGGTTGAGGTGCGATCGTTTAATGGCGATTTCCTTGGATGGGGTGCTTATAGCCCAAATTCCCAAATCCGGGTTCGCTTCTGGAGTTTCAACCAGACTGATAACATCAATCGTGATTTCCTAAAAAAGAGGATCGAAGCTGCTGTCTCGTTGCGCAGGCTACTTCTCGCTGACGATTCCACAAACATGTATCGTCTCATTCATGCGGAATCAGACGATCTCCCCGGCCTCATTGTTGACAGTTATGCAGATTTTCTGGTCATCCAGATACTCTCCGCAGGTATAGAATACTGGCGTGATACCATAATCGACCTATTACATGAAATACTGCACCCTGAAGGTATTTACGAGCGCTCTGACGTCTCTGTAAGGCAACTGGAAGGATTAGAACAGCGCTCGGGTTCATTATTCGGCCTACAACCTCCCGATAGATTGAGTGTGTCAGAAAACCATCATCTTTTTTGGGTAGACCTTATCAATGGACAGAAAACAGGCTTTTATATCGACCAACGCGACAACCGTCAAAAATTTTCATCTTTTATAAATGGCGGATCGGTATTGAATTGTTTCGCTTACAGTGCAGCCTTTTCGGTCTACGCTCTCAATGCGGGTGCAGAAAGCGTGCTTTCAATAGATTCCTCTGTGGAAGCCTTAAACTTGGCAAAAGAAAATATTCTTTTAAACCAGCTACCACTTGATAAATGTGAATGGTTATCTGAAAACGTATTCACGGCACTCCGCGGCTTGCGTGACCGTGCACGCTCATTTGATACGATCATCCTAGACCCGCCAAAGTTCGCACCCACAAGCGCATTGGCACAGAAAGCAGCCAGAGCTTATAAAGACATCAACCTCCTGGCTTTCAAACTGCTGAAACCTGGCGGTGTACTCTTCACATTTTCTTGTTCCGGTGGCATTGATGCTAAACTCTTTCAAAAGATCGTTTCAGATGCAGCCCTTGATGCTGGAGTCAATGCCAAGATCATTTCCTTTCTAACACAGGGACCTGACCACCCCGTCTCCCTGAACTTTCCTGAAGGCGCATACCTGAAAGGTTTGGTGTGTAAAATTACTTAAACAAAAAACACTTCTGCGTTTAGAAGCGCTTTTTGTTCAGTGGAGATGGCGGGAATTGAACCCGCGTCCGAAAGATTAAGCCCTCGAATGTCTACGAGCGTAGTCGGTTTGTCAAGTCTCACTCCCTTCATAGCCTACCGACAAAACGTTAAGGGAGCCAGCCGCTTGGACCCGAAAGCCCTCTTTCATGCATGTAGCGGCGTAATACATGGCATTCCGGTTTTTATGACGCCTTATCTGCTCCCGACCGGAAAAACGGATTCAGGAGGCGTGACCTCGCTTTAGGAGGTCGCTGTCTTCAGCTCACTTATGCAGCGAGTGGAAGTGCAGCATAGTTTGTGCTTTTGGCACTTGTTTTTTGTACTGATTTCACGAGGTCGGTACCTCTCGGCTCGCAATCCGGGACCAGCCTCTCCCGTCGAAGCCTGTCATCCCCGGTAGATTAATATTATACACTATTCGTGTTAACATTAAATAAAAATCACCCAGGCATAACCTGGGTGATTTTTTAAACAAATCTGGTCTTACTGAATCTGAGCCATTTGTTCTGCTAAGATTTCATTAGCGAGCACGTTCAAGGTAGCCAACTCCGTGGCAACGTCCAGGGTCGGATCGTCAACCAAAGCAGCCATCACCATTTCTATTTCATCGCGTACGAAGTCATAGCCTGGTACTGGCGGTTCAAATGCTGCGTACTCAAGCAATTCGAATGCCTTCTTGTATGCCGGATTGGCAGCGAAATAACCTAGCATACCTTCAGCAACGCTTGCACGCACTGGGAAGTAATTGCTGGCTTTTGCCCATTTCGCCTGTACTTCAGGGCTGGTGTAGTATTGCACGAACAGCCATGCTGCCAATTGGCGTTCTGGCGTGGATTTCGGAATGCTTACGCTCGCACCATAGACGTCCTGTTTCGGGGTGCCAGTGTTCGGCAATGCTGCAACAGACCAATCAAAATTGGCGCCGCCTTCTACAGCGGATCCGTAATATGGTAAGCCGGAGCTTGAACCAACTGTGAAGAGCAGTGTACCGTTGCCAAAGTCAGTCTGGTCGCCGTATCGTTCAGTAACAATCGTTGCACAGCCTTCTGTAAACAGATCCTGCAGGTATTCAAAAGCAGCAACGGCAGCATCACTGTTGACATCATAAAGATTGTTCTCATAATCAAACATGTCGCCGCCGAACGCGAACGTCCAACTGGCAAAGCGTGAAGCATCAACACTTAACTGATAGCCCAGGCTGCCTTCAGCTGTGGCGCCACTGTAAGGATTCGCAGTGGCAGCACAAGCCATTTCCGCGAACTCTTCAACGCTTGCTGGTGGTGCATCGTAGCCAAGTTCGGTCAACCAGTCCATGTTGTAATACATAACTTCCATGGAACGGTTTGGCGGTAAGCCTAAACGGGCATTCCCAAAGCTCGGGAAGATATCTTGAGCAAAGAAGCCGGGGAAGAAGTCATCCTGATCGGCCTGTGGCATACCCCAAGTGGGGCTGTCCATGACTTCGCTCATATTCCAGATAGAGTCAGCCAATTGATATGTAGCAATCTGGTTCTGATAACCAACAACAATATCAGGAACATCGGCTGTGTTGAGGATTGGCAGCATCTTGGTGAAGATATCGCCATAACCGCCAGCATATTCAGCAGTCAGGGTGATGCCGTAGCCATTCGTGGCGTTGAATTCATCCACAATCTCTAACAGCGAGAGCTCACGATCACCGCTATGCTGGTGCCAGAAGGTAATCTCTGTGGCGGGAACAACATCCGCATAGAGATCAACTACAGGCTCTTCTGTGACAACTACTTCCTCAGTCGCTACGACTTCTTCCGTCGGTGCTACTACTTCTTCCGTCGCTACGACTTCTGGCTCCTTAGGCGCGCAGGCGCCCAGAACCATTGCAGTGATGATTAAAACTGCAAAGATCAAAACTAATTTCTTTCTCATTTCTCTAAACCTCCATTTGGTAAATAAATTGGGTGAAAAAGATAGTGTTCCTTTGATAAACGAAAGGTACATAAAGTACCATTTCGAAATACCCTTAGTTTCCTTACATACTTTAAAGATACCATATTCTTTTCAAACATACTAGATACTTTCTAACCCTTAAGTCCAGTGGTCGCAATGCCCTGTGTAAATTGCTTTTGGGTTATGAAGTATACAATAAGTATCGGCACAAGCGATATTACCGCACCAGCCATAAGCAAATGCGTCTCTGGCCCTGCTTCAGTCACAAAAGTCCACAGACCCACCATCAAAGGTCTCCATGTATCTCTTGTCGTTACCAGAAGCGGCCAGGCAAAAGAATTCCACGCGAAAGTAAATCCAAATAATACAACCGTCATAACGGGAGCCTTACTGATTGGTAAAACGATTTGGATTAAAAACCTCAGATGATCGCATCCATCGATCCTGGCAGCGTCCCATAATTCATGAGGAATCTGTGCAAAGAATTGCTTCAGTAAAAATATACTGAACGCGTTTGCCATGAAAGGTACAGTCAGCGCCCAATAGGTATTTATCCAGCTTCCGCCCGGTAAGGGAATTACATTGCCTCGAATGATCAGATAGTTTGGAATTAATGTAACTGATGCGGGGATCATCATCGTCGCAAGAAATATCGCAAAGATGAAATTCTTACCTGCAAATTTGACTCGCCCAAAAGCATAGCCAGCCAA
>Ga0255400_10012_pt1 | contig 17999 bp, 13 predicted proteins | sample ANMaggSeSYBR01G7_FD_182117 | JGI IMG/M metagenome (GOLD analysis project Ga0255400, IMG submission 182117) | Sediment cell enrichment communities from methane seep in Santa Monica Basin, California, United Staets - ANME aggregate JGI... | ecosystem: Environmental > Aquatic > Marine > Cold seeps >... | reverse complement strand
GGTTGATGTGGTTCTTGTATTATTAATTATTTTTATGATCTCTGCCCCGTTATTGCAATCTGGTATTGAAGTCGATCTTCCTAAAACTAAAGCAGCGGCAATTGAACAACAGGCTGAAGGGGTTGTAATCACGATTGATAATAAAGGGGGAATGTACATTAACGATGTCTGGGCACGATTAGATAATTTTGAGAGTTCTCTCCAAGCTGAAATGCAGGCAAAGAATACTAACAACGTTTATATCCGGGGGGATTCGGCAGTATCGTATGGGATCGCCATTCAAGTTGTAGCCAAGTTAAAAGAGATGGGTATTGATGGTATTGGTTTGGTCACAGCTCCAATTGAAGCCAAATCCCGTAAATAAGGATAAAATAAATGTCCCGCGATGTTATATTTTCTACTGTTCTTCATATAATTCTCGTAGGGATAGTTCTGGTTGCTTCTCCCTTTAAAATTAATGGAAACGTTCCCTTTGATGAAATAATCAGAGTACAACTCACTGCCCCAAATGAAATGAAACCAGCCGAACCAGTGGCACTGGAACCAGTATCTGTTCCCAAACCTGTTTTTGATGAACCCGAAGATATCCCCATCTCTGATCCGGAAACTATTAAAGAAGCCAAAATCACACCAAAAGAAAAACCCAAACCCAAAAAGACTCAGGATAAACCAAAAACTCAAAAACAAACTAATACTGCTAATCAAACCAGTGGCAATGAAGAACGTGAATCCAAAGAAATTGAAACTGGTGGCAGTTCTCCATTTACCGGAGCAACAATTGACAATGCTACTTTTAATTATCCCTATTGGTTCACTCAAGCATTTAACAAGATCGCATCAAATTTTAGAAATACATTTCTCTACGATGGCACCCTTGTTTGTGTAGTATATTTTCAGGTTATTAAATCGGGACGAATTATTGAAATTAGAATTGAGAAATCCTCGGGATTTTCGGAATTTGATGGAATCTGTCTGAGAGCAATTGAAAGCTCGAAACCTTTTCCTCCCCTGCCGAATGATTTCCGGGATGAAATTATCGGTATAACATTACCATTTAAAAATTAATTGAGGTTATAATGAAACGGACATCTATATTATCACTAATTCTATTTATTCTACTGATATGCATATCAAATGTTAATGCTCAAAGTGAAATCCGCAATATTTTCTTTGATACGATTCGAGCCGGAGATGTCCGACTGACTCCTATTGGTGTTGATGAAATGAAATATGTCGGCAATCAATTTATAACCGCTGATGATTCATCTATTATGCGATGGGTCTCAAATATTGTCAGGAAAGATATTGACTTTTATGCCAACTTCAAACTTGTCCCTTTAGATTCGTTTTTCATAAAAGTTTATGAAATTGCTGAAATTGATCTCTTAGGTTGGAAGCGATTAGGGGCTGACTATATGGTCAAGCTCGACGCAGAATTTCCCGGGACAAATCTCAGTGCGCGATGGAAACTGTTTGATACAAATACCTCTCAGGAGATTGCTAAAGGTAAATTTGAATACAACAAAGTATACTGGCGGGAAATTGCTCATAACATTGCTGATGAAATAGTTCACACTCTAACTGGCGAAGCGGGGATATTCCGTTCAAAAATTGTCTATGCTAAAGAAGTCGGTGATGCCAAGGAGCTTTTTATTGCTGATTTTGATGGAGCCAATGAACGCCAACTGACCAAAACCGGCTCAATAAACATTTCTCCCTTCTTTACCCATGATGGGAAATATGTTTACTTTACATCATTTATGGATGGCGATCCTCAATTATATAAAGCTAAAGTTGAAAATGGAAAAATAGAAAGAGTTGCTACCTACCCCGGTTTGATAGCTGCTCCTGCTTTGTCTTACGATGGAAATAAAATTGCCTGTGTGATGACAAAAGACGGCAACTCGGAAATTTATGTGCTGGGATTAAATGGCAAAGTAATAAAGCGTCTTACAAATCATAGATCGATTGACTCTTCCCCATCGTGGTCTCCCAATGGAGACCATATCGTTTTTTCATCTGATCGAACCGGACGGCCACAGCTATATATAATGGATTCGGATGGGATGGATACTCGCCGTCTTACCTACGAAGGCAGCTATAATGATTCTCCGGTCTGGTCAAAACGGGGCGACCGCATAACTTTTGTCAGCCGTTCCAAACGGGGACGATTTGATATTGCCTCAATTGACACCAGTGGAAATGACTATCGTGTACTAACCAGAAATGGTACAAATGAAAATCCGCATTTCAGTAGTGATGGGAAACATTTGATTTATTCATCAACACGATTGGGTGGTAAGGATCTATATACAATGGACATCACTGGCAGAAATCAACGCCGCCTGACCCGCTCAGGCAACTGCACCAACCCCTCCTGGGGCGCAGTCGCGAGGTAATTATACTATTAGATTTTATTCTTCCCTGCTATACTTATTCTCTCAACTATCAACTCCCGTGCTTTCTGTAGAGCTTTTCCCCTATGGGAGACGGCGTTTTTTTCTTCCATTGTCATTTCTGAAAATCGCTTCTTAGCAGGAGGATAATAAAAAACCGGATCGTATCCAAAACCATTCCCCACTGCAATATCCTCAGCAATAATACCTTCAACGGAACCTTCGACAGTATCAGTCGTTCCATCTCCCCAATTGATAGCTATAACACACTTGAACCGAGCAGTTCTCTGTCCCTCAGGGACATTTTTCAACTCTTTAATCAATTTATCATTATTCTTAACGGCATCGCCATTTTCTCCAGCATAACGAGCAGAATAAACTCCAGGTGCACCATCAAGGGCATCAACCTCAAGACCGCTGTCATCAGCAAGAGCAGGAAGATCACAAAACTCAGCAATACCATTGGCTTTCAAAAGAGCGTTTGCAACAAACGTTGTCCCTGTCTCTTCGACATCAGGAAATTCAAGAAAATCATCGGCTGAAAGTATTGTTATTGGCAAGTCAGATAGAAGCTGTCTGATCTCTTTTATTTTGCCTTTGTTATTCGTAGCTAGAACGAGTTGCAAGATTTTGATTCTCCCCTTTATTTCTCTTTGGTAGCCCACTGCTTGCAGTGGGTTTACTGTTCAAATGATCAGGCTATGCCTGTGTCAGGAGGACAGGCCTCCTGACCTACTCGACTAATGTAGGGCAGAACTCTTTAGTAGTTCTGCCAATAAAGGCAAGATCTCAGGGATCCTGCTACAAAAGACTGGGGCACACGAGGGCGTGTGCCGCCCACACACAACGTGTGTTATGTATAATACGGATTTTCTCCGGATGCATGGTCGGTGTCATCAAGGACTTCTGTTACTTCTGGAAGCTTGGCACGGATTGCTTTTTCAATACCACTTTTAAGGGTGACATTTGCAGAAGCACATCCCTGGCAGCCGCCACTTAAACGGACATAAACCTTTGTCCCTTCCACTCTGGTAAGTTCAGCCATTCCACCATGCGAAGAAATATAAGGATTGATCTCTTCGGCAAAGATCTTTTCAATCTCTTCACGAATTTTTTCTTCGGTGGGAAGTTTAGACTTATGATCCTCAGCAATCAACTGCTTGCCAGAGATGATAGCTTCGCGGACGTTTGTACCTATTTTTTTACCAAGTTCCGGCCATGAATCAGAGTTTGATTTTGAAATCGTTAATACATTACCGGAGACAAGAACATTTTTTATACCTTTGATATCAAACAATGCCTCTAGTAACGGTGAATCTTTAGCCATCTCTTTATTTCTAAAATTGAATGAACCCTCAAGAAATCCTGGATGATCGACAACAAATTTGCAGACATCCGGATTCATTGTTGGTTCGCCGGTTATTTTAATCTGTGCATCGGCAGACATATCAGTACCTCATATTATACACTGAAACCTTTGGGGGCTTCATTGGCTTTACTTAATTTGAAAAGATGTTTAAAAGTATAGATTCCAGTACCATGGCCATCGGAGAAATCAAGCGACACACCATAGTTACCAACTTTTTCCATACCCTTAATGCTTACATCAAGCGGTACTGAATTCGGATCAAGAGTACGTTTACCGGAAACTTCATCCACACAGGCAGCACAGCTGCAGTTGATTCTGAGATCATAGGCAGAATAAGTAACAGCTCTGCCACCGGGCCAGCTAATGACTAAAGATTGTGGTGTAGCCAGTTCAAAGCTTTCGGGTTCATCCACAGCAGTCCTTCCGGCAAGTTTTTCAAGAGACTGCTGGAATTTTTCAGCCAGATTTTTATAAGCTTTGGCGGCTGCAGATTCACCAGATTTTTCAATAACCGGAACTCCGGTTTCACCGCTAAGCATGATTTCAGGATCAAGCGGGATATTACCCAAATATGAAACATTCATTTCATCAGCCAGTTTTTCTCCCCCACCTGTCGAGAAAATCTTGGTCTCTTTATTGCAATGCTTGCAAACAAAACCGCTCATATTTTCCACAACACCAATAATTGGGACTTTAACCTGCTCAAACATCTTGAGACCTTTTTTTGCTACGTCCAGAGCAACTGCCTGTGGGGTTGTCACAATAATGGCACCTGTCAATGATGCTTTTTGAGCCAATGTAATCTGAACATCACCGGTACCTGGAGGAAGATCAATCAAAAGATAATCAAGCTCGCCCCATTTGACTGATCCGATAAACTGCTGAATTACCTGGATAGCCATCGGCGCCCGCCAGATTACCGGGGCATCATCAGTCATCAAGCTGCCCATTGAAATGAAATCAATACCAAACCTGGAGACCGGTTCCAGATAATTTTGTCCGACTCCTGGTTTTTCCCTTGAGCCTAACATACCCGGTTGGCTGGGTCCATAAATATCTGCATCCATCAAACCGACTTTGTAACCTTCTTCTTTAAGAGCTATGGCCAGATTTACAGATACAGTTGACTTGCCAACTCCACCTTTACCGCTGGCAATAGCAATAATATTTTTGACACCGGCTAATCCCGGCTGGTCGGGTTTAGTTTTAGTTTCTTTGCTCATTTCAAATCCTTATATACTTAACATTCACATCAATATTGTTAATTATCTTAAACAGTCGATAATACAATTTGTTCAATATCTATCGTTTATCCTGAGAGTTCTTCATTTTCTTTTTCCTCGGTGGTCTTCTCTCTACGACCAGTAAGCCTTACAACAATTATCGAAATTTCGTAGAGAATGTACAATGGTAATGCCAGAAGAAATTGAGTGAATACATCAGGAGGTGTTATAATCGCCCCTGCAATTAATATACCAACTATCGCATACCGCCTTGCTTTGGCAAGCATCCGGCTGGTAATAATCCCCATCTTTCCCAAAAAATAAGCAATTATCGGGAGTTGAAAACCGCAACCGAAAGCTACTAACAGAAGACCTACAAAGCTGATATAACTTCCAATAGTGACAGTGTTTATCACTTGTCCTTCGGAGAAATTCATCAGGAATTCAAAAGCCAATGGAAGAACCAAAGTATAGCAAAAAGCCCCGCCAATTATAAATAGAATCGTAGATACTAAAACCAGAGGTAATATTGTTTTTTTCTCACGCTTATATAACCCGGGAGCAATAAACGACCACATCTGGTAAAAAACTACCGGAAGCGAGGCAATGATTCCGGTGATTATAGCAATTTTCAAATAAGCATAAAAAGCGCCGGTGACCTGAATATTATAAAGCTCAATTTCATCCCCAAGTGGAATTTTCATTAAGACCACTAATTGATCAGCAAAATAAAATGCGATTGCTGAAAAGATAACAATTACCAGCGCAGCTTTCAGCAGTCTTTGACGCAACTCTTCAAGGTGGCCGATAAAGGTCATTCCGATAGAAGTTGATTCTTCCTTTTTTTCTTCAACATCAGTCATAACTTGTTGAATTTCGGGCTGATTGGGTGAAAAGTCAATGGCAATATTATAAGTTTAGGCTTTCTTAGATAACAGATAAGGCTGTTTTTTTTTACAAACTAACATGAAAATATTGCTATTTTTCAGCAAAAATGAGTATATTAAGATAAATTAGAAAACTTAAGGTAATAAAAACATGATTAAAATATTGAATAGAATTAAGAACTTAAGACCCTACAAAGCAGGTAAACCCATTTCTGAGCTTGCTCGTGAGAAGAATCTTAAAAGAATTATCAAACTCGCTTCCAATGAAAATCCTCTTGGTCCGTCCCCTAAAGCTGTTGAAGCTATCAAGGAAAATGTCTGGAATCTTCATCGCTATGTCGATCCAATGGCTAATGAAATGGTAATGGCTATCTCAAAAAAATATAATATCCAACCACAGCATATTGTTTGTGGAAATGGAACCGATTCTTTGATAGCTGATATTGTTTCGGCTTTCTCAGACCAGGGAGATGAAGTTCTTACATCAGAAGGTTCCTTTATAGGTATTTATGTCAGTACTAATAAACAAGAACGTGTTTTGAAACAAATTCCTCTTAAAGATTATGGTTATGACCTTGATGCTATAATTCAAGCTGTAAATGAAAAAACCAAAATTGTGTATCTTGCCAATCCTAATAATCCGACTGGTACGATGTTTACTGGAACTGAATTCGAACAATTCATGGAAAATATTCCTGACAATGTTCTTGTTATTTTGGATGAAGCTTATGAAGCCTACGCCAAAGAATTCGATGACTACCCTGTCGGAGTGGATTACTGGTATGACAACCTACTCGTAACAAGAACACTCTCGAAAGTTTATGGCCTGGGTGGATTGAGAGTTGGATATACTGTCGGCCCCGAATATTTAATCTCAGCACTAGCTAAATATAAGCTTCCTTTTGAACCAAATTGTCTGGCACAGGTTGCTGCCGTTGCTGCATTAAATGACGATGATTTCCTAAATGAAACGGTTGAAACTAACAGAAGATCTTTAAAAACAATGAAAGATAAATTTAAAGAGCTTGGCATTCCCTATGTCGACTCAACTACTAATTTCCTTATGATACTTATGCCCTCGGAATCTTTTGCTGTAGGATTCAATAATAATTGTCTTAACAAGGGTTTGATCTTACGCCATGTGGAACCATTTGGTGTTCCTAATGGCATTAGAATTAATTCTGGTACCGATGAAGAGACAAAATTTGCTCTGGAGATAATTGAAAAAGTCTACCAGGAAATGTCTGCTTCCTCTCCCCAGGTTAATCCTACAGTATCCTGATCTCTGAAAAGCATGAGATAATATTGAAATTATTCTGCAATGTGATTCCTCAAAGTCAATTTATCTATTAGAACAGCCTGAGGACTATCAAGAGCAAATTTTACAGCATCGCCGACTACCTCTGGTGTCATCATATTATCAAAGTTCCATTCTCCCGGAATATCATCCCAAATATCTGTATTTATTGCCCCCGGATAAATATTGATTACTCTAATACCTTTGGGTTGAAGTTCTGGTTTGATACTCTGAGTAAACCCCTCCATTGCATATTTACTCATACAATATACACTCCAATCTTGAAAACCCTGGTGGGAAGCTATAGAGAGAATATTTACCACTGAAGATTCTTTATGTAGTAATGGAAGTAAATTTTTGATCAATAAAAATGGCGCGGTGACATTTACAAAAAATGTCCTGTTCCATTCTTCAAGCGTAATTTTTTCCAACGTATTTGTAATTGCAATACCTGCGTTATTAATTAATGCCTTTAACGGTTGAGACCCTGTCTCTTTTATCAGAATATCTACACCTTCAGGATTGCTTATATCAGCTATAATCCTGGTCGCAGTGCCGCCTTTTTTTTCAACAAGTAGTGCTGTTTTATCAAGAGCCTTTTCATCTCGCCCGTGAATGAGAATTTCCGAATTATTGTTCGCCAGACTTTCTGCGATTGCTCTCCCTATTCCCCGGCTGGCTCCTGTTACCAAATATCTATCCATAATTAAAACTCCAAAATTATTTTCTTCGTAAAGTAAACCGATTATTAAAAGTCTCCCACAGGCGGAGCCTGCTTAATTTATATTCGATTGATTTCTCAATTCGGGGAAATAGCACTTGTATAATATTCTCACCAGTACTAACAACGTTAGTAAAGTCATCCGTATCAAGATCCAGATGTTTATAATCCCACTGATGCAGAGCATCTTTTATTCCGTTGAAGAATTTATCTAATGGGTATAGTATCCCGCTCTTTTCATCTATCTGACTCTTAATTGTTGATTCAATTTTATATCGATGTCCATGACCATTGGGGTTATTGCATTTACCATAAATATCTATGTTTTCATTATCATACAATTTGTTGCTGTGCAACCGATGTGCAGCATGAAAATGATCAACCATACCTATTCCGTAGTTCTGATTCTTATCGTATTCAGCAAAGAACCACTGGTTCTCCCAAAGGCGAAGCCTGTCTATTGGTAGTGAGTCAGAAATTTTATTATAAATAAATTGAGATAAGCATTCGGTTGTCATTGGTCTGTTTTTTAACTCAGGGACATCAAGATTCAGATTCTTGTGATCCAAAAGATTATAGATAAAATCAATTACTGAATGAGATTCATTATCCGGGACGATCATCCCTGTATCAGAATCTATCTCACCTCTCAGAGTAACTTTCAGTCGATAGCCATGACCATGTCCTGATTTAGAAGAAGCCGATCCAAAAAGTTTTCTATTCTCTTCATCAGAAAGATTAGGAGATCTTGTCGATCGTGCAGCAGAAAAAGAAACCCACAAATGTCTTTCAACACGACCATTAGCATAAGCAGTCGCTTCGTTATTATCCGATTCAGATACATGACATGCTACCGGCTTGGCCTGCTCATTATGAAATAAATTAATGGTTTCTGTTAACAACTGCCTGGCAATGTTTTCGGGAGTAGGGATTATATCATCAAAAGGCTTAGTATCCAAATTTAAATATTTATGATCGTAGCGGCTGTTAAGAATAGTATTTATTTTATCTTTAATAGTCGTGACATTGATAATCATTCCCGTTTTAGGATCAACATCCCCATGAAAAATGAAATAAGCAACAAAGTTACTTCCATAACCATGATCCCCACCATATCATTGTCCAAAATACTCGGTATTTTTTTGATCCGACCATTTAGGATTGGAATACCTATACGACGAAGAAAATTCAAATCTTTTACTAAGCGTTAAATACATTATTATCCTCAGGCATTGCTTATCAGGCTAAAGAATTCAGCTCTGGTCGAGGGGTCATCATGGAATTCCCCTAAAAGGTACGATGTTGTCATCGATGAATTCTGTTTTTCTACACCACGCATCATCATGCAAAGATGCTGAGCTTCAATTACTACTGCCACTCCCTGGGCTTCGGTATATTTCTGAATTGACTCAGCAATTTGCTTGGTAAGTTTTTCCTGAATCTGCAGGCGACGAGCAAATACATCAACCAGACGAGCAATTTTTGAAAGTCCCAGAACTTTATTCTTGGGAATATATGCTACATGTGCTTTCCCAATAAACGGCAATAAATGATGTTCACACATAGAATATAGTTCAATATTTTTTACCAGAACAATTTCTTGTGTATCCGCTTCAAACAAAGCTTTATTGATGACTTCATCTATATCCTGTTGGTAACCCTGTGTCAAAAACTGGAGTGCTTTAGCTGCCCGTTTGGGAGTGCTAAGTAAACCTTCACGATTTACATCCTCGCCAATAGAGGTCAACAAATGGCGGTACAGTTCTTCAATTTTCCCATTAGTATTTTCCATATTGTGATCTTAATTAGTTTTATATCCGAATAATCTAAAATTATATACTTAAGAACCTTTTGTACAGCCGTAAGTTCATGAAATTGTGATTATTATTTTGAATTTACATTCTATTGTTATTGATACCATGTAAAATTATGTATATCATAATTGTATAAGCAATATGAAAAGTATAATTTACACATTATGTATATATCTATTCGGAACCTGCTTATGTTGCGGCATATATGCGGGTTCTTACTTCTGGATAGACAGATATAATGATTCTAATACAATCGAAAAAAGAGTTGCACCACCGGATGGTTATATCAGAAATTATTCTGATACAAATTCTTATACATACTGGATGAGGAACCTACCTTTAAAGCCTAAAGGCGCAAAAGTAAATCTTTATAACGGAAAAGAAAAAGCCAACAGGAATGCCTACCATTCTGTTTTTAACATTGATACTGGAAATAAAGATCTTCAGCAATGCGCTGATGCGGTTATTCGTTTACGAGCCGAATATTTATTTTCACAAAATAGAACTGATGAAATCAGTTTTAAATTTACCAGTGGTGATGTGGTTTCGTTAAGAGATTGGATAAATGGGAAAAGGCCGGTAGTAAAAGGCAACAAAGTTACCTGGAATAATATGAATCAAATTGATTCCAGCTATTCCACATTCAGGGAATATCTTAATACGATATTCATGTACTGCGGGACTTATTCACTAAACAAAGAACTCATTCCAGTTGATAATATCAAAGATATCAAACCAGGGGACGTATTTATACAGGGTGGTTTCCCCGGACATGCAATTTTCGTTGTTGATGTAATAGAGGATGACAAAAAGAACAGGCTATGCCTGTTGGGGCAGGGATTTACTCCGGCACAGGATATTCATATCCTTAATAATCCTAACAACCCGGAACTTGGTCCCTGGTACGATATTAATTTTGGAAATATATTGAGAACTCCGGAGTGGACATTTAAAAAGACAGACCTTAAGAAATTTGATGAGCACTAAACATTGAATTACTTTTAATTATTCTCCTGTAATTTTTGTAATCTCTCTTTAGCATCATTTATTTCAAAAATATCCTGATCAGCATTTTTCCATATACTAAGAAATTTATCATACTGTTCAACTGCTTTGCGGTTCCACCCGGATTCTTCATATGCCCGCCCAAGAAAATAATATGCAATCACAGCATCAGCTGAAAATTTAACCCTACTAATATTATATTTATCCAGCATTTCCTCTAAAAGTTCTACTCCATTTTCAAATTTACCAGCTTCCAAATATGCCCTCACCAACCAGAGTTTGTCGCAATATTCAGAATAATTATCAACAGATTTTTCAAATAGACTAATTGCTGAGTTGGTGTTTCCTTTGGCGAGCTTTGTTATTCCATTAATAAAATCGTACAGCTTATCAGGATTATGCAGAAGGGAACTATCAATTCCTCTTTGTATTTCTCCAATAATACTATCGCTCAAATTTGGATTATTATCTTTAAAATTAAAATATACTTGAAGACCCATAAGTTTAAATCTAAGACGATCATTTATTTTTATATTTTTGATAATATCAACTGCTTCATTTATTTTACTAATCGCTGTTTTATTATCCTTGATGTACATGCCATAAATCATTGCACATTGTCCCAATTTTATAGCAGTAGCAGTATCATCACCCAATTCAAGACGATCCGATTCGATTCCTACCTCAAGAAGACGTAATGCCTCATTGAATTTACCCTGATAAAGTTGAACACCAGCAATTGCAGTTCGACCGTATGAGCGTATATTTTTGTCTGAGTATAAAGCAAGAGATTGATATTGTTTTTCAGCTTCGGAGTAGTTTCCCATATACAAATATGTATTCCCAAGATTTATTATAGATAGAATAAAGTTTGAATCCAACTCAAGTGCTTTTTTATAGGCATCAACAGCTTCTTCGAGTTTGCCATTAAAACAATAAAGCTCCCCCTTACTGTCATAGGGGTTTGATTCATCAGGTGCTAATTCAATATATTTATTTATAGCCCAAATCGATCTTTCAAAATCACCTAAATCATTATAGACATAAGCCAACTCATTGTATGGATCTTTAAACAGAGGATCAACATTGGTAGCTCGCAAATAAACATCTACTGCTTTTTCAAGCTGATTGATAGCCATATATCTTCGACCCAATTGGAATAATGCGATTTTATCATCCGGTTCATTTTCAATAATTTCTTCTAATATTTCAACATAACGACTATTATCACCTGAAATTTCAGCTTTTAAGAGATTCAAATAACTTTTTTCTTTGTGAGTAATATTTTCTGAATTTTTATCAGCCAGATCCGCTAATCGTTTTCGTTCATCACCAGTTTTACGCCAGGCTAATTCATAATAAGCAATTGCAAAAGTAGAATCATATTCTATCGCTTTGATAAAATTATTTTCAGCTTCACTCCAATAATGCTTTGATAAATTTTCCATACCTATCAGATAATGCCGGTACGCATCGGGTGAATGAGTAGTGACATCAGCAACTGCCAGATCCGGTTCAAGTTCAGCTTCTGCTGGTAACGAAAGATCTTTTCTGATTTCAATGGTAAGCTTATCTACAATAGAGAATATATCATTTTCGATATCACCGGTTAATTGCTGAGCGGCTTCTACCTGCCCGGTCTGTACATCAACCAGCTGTGATGTAACAACAAATCTTGGTTTTATCTGTAGAATGCTTCCCAGGAGCATCCACTTCGCCCCAGCTTTTTCAGCAGCCTGCGTAGCTATCTCACGAGTTACAGATTTCTCCCCTTCCTGGCCTAACAATTTCATTACATCATATAATCGCTGGCTGGAAACAACATTGACATATTTTGATTCTGAGAGATCAGTAATCAATAGATTGGTAAGAATTTCTCCCATACGTTCAGGATCTTCTCTATCAATAAGATTTTCGAAATACATTACGGCCAGACGATTATTACTGACACTTTCCTTGCTCGAAGAACTGATAGTTAATTCCCATGGTTTAATCACTAAGATAGTTATTATTATAACAGCCAATATTCCAGTGCTTAATAAAATTCTCTTAAAATTGTTATTTTTCTTATTGGTAGCAGGCATTCTATCTTCGATTTCATCAATTGAAACACCTGTCTCCATCGCAGCTTTAACTCTTTTGAGATCAGCTAAAAACATATCTGCAGATTGATATCTCTTTTCAGTCTCTTTCTCAAGTGCCTTATAGATAACCATCTGAAACCCATCAGGGATATCATCATGCAATAAATCAGGATCTTCATTGAAAATTGCATACATAACAGCCTGATTATATTCCCCTGTGAAAGGCATTCGACCTGTCAGCATTTCATACAATACAATCCCCAAAGACCATAAATCAGACTGATTGTTTACATCTTTTCCACTGGCCTGTTCGGGTGACATATATTCCAAAGTCCCTAAGGTAGTTGCTCCAGTTGTAAGTTTGGAAACTCTTTGAGACACAGCCAAACCAAAATCAAGAATTCTGGCACGGTTATCGGAATCAATAATAATATTCGATGATTTTATATCTCTATGAGTAATTCCACTACTATGAGCTTTTTCTAAGCCCTCGCACAATTGAATAGTAATATCTATGATTTCATCAAAGCTTAGATTGCCTTTATCGATTAGATCACCCAATGAGTGTCCCTCAACATGCTCCATAACGATATATGGAAGATTATTAAAATCTCCCACTTCGAAAATTGTTACAATATTGGGATGATTCAATGCTGCTGCTGCTTGTGCTTCTCGTTTGAAGCGGGTAACCAATTCTGCATCAGATGTATATTTTGCGGGTAGAAACTTAAGAGCCACTTTACGATTTAGCTTTGTATCATCAGCAAGGAATACTTCCCCCATTCCCCCTGAACCGATTTTATTAATGATCTTATAATGGTTGATAACACTACCTGGAACAATGCTATTGTGATGATTACCCAAGGGGTTATTATGTTCTTCGTTTGCCATCATTATTCCAAAATTGTATATATTTAAACATATAAAGATACATAATTTTAATCAGGAAAAAAACTTATTAAATTTAGTGCTTAGAATTGAATTTATTCTATGATGACGATTTATTTAAACTAAATTCTGTCTGTTTAGGCTTAATAATAAGACCATGATTGTTACGGCCATTCATTTTAACCTGAATTGGAGTATTGAATTTTATCAATCTAGTATAGCGGTAGTGCTTTTCAGTGATCTGATGTCCTAACCAATCCCAATCAACAAATCCGCCGTCACGTTCAGAATCTATTGTAAAATAACCAATTTCCATTGAAGCAAGATTCTGAAAGAAATGAGTCCCCTGAGAAGGAGTAACTTTCATATCTTTAAATCCAGCTTCAACAATCACTCTGGCTCCTGATAATTGATCCCATTTAACAGGAATTCCAAGCCATGGATCGGATGAGCCCCAACGCCCCAAGCCTACAAGTATATATGGAATGTTGTTACTGAGCAGTTGATAATTTATGACCCCTATTTCCTGTGCAATTTTTTGTGTATTTGCCCGTTCAAATTTTTCATAATCTACAACGACTATGTGATGTATATCATTATAAATGCCATTACCCATAATTTGATGGCTTTCACAAACAAGATCTTTCTTTTCAAGTCCCTCGGTTGAGACCTGTTCCCATTCAGATCTGATCACCATGGGCCGCATTTGTACTACTTGAAATTCTTTTGGCTCCCCTTTTTTGACAGAAAGGTTTACTGCAAATTCAATTTCAACCGCTGCACTCATACTGTTTTTGCCTAATTCAAGCATATCCTCTAAAATCACTGGGAGAGGGAATATATTATTTTTTAAAATTGGAGCAAAACTAACAATTCTGGCCCCCTTTCGCGAAAGGCCATCATAGATTGCATTATTTTCCATTGAATAAGTTGAGCCGACAAAACAGAGCGTATTATCCTTTTCGGCAGTAGCCAGATCAAATTTTTCAATTGCTGATTCATGTTCGTAATTTGTCAAACCATGATTACTGCTAATTTCAAGAGCATAATATTCTTTTTGCGAAAACTTTAGAGTATCTTCAACAGAAGAAAATTGAACAAGATGCTTCGGGAAACTGGGGCAAAATCTAATAGTTGCTCCACCTTCAACCACTGTTGCACCTAATCCTAAAGCTACTGACGCAATGCCATCCTCGCCATTCATAGGAGGAATAGGATAGAAATTATAAGAACGAGCTACTCCGGAAATATCTGGATAGAATCGATCAAAATGATGCGAACCGACTAATTTCTGGATAATGACAGCCATCTTCTCTTCTTCAAGCCGATAAGGTGTTGCTTGAATATAACCTTTAGCAGATTTTGAAAATGTGGAAGCATAGACAAGCTTTATAGCTTTTTGCAGTTCTTCCAACCGAATCTGTTTCATTTCATGCGAGTTGGGCAGCATACAGGTAAGATAAACCCCCGCAAAAGGTTGATGCTGGGAATCTTCAAGCAGACTTGATGATCTCACAGCCAATGGATATTTCATTAAATCCAATACTGCTGATAATTGATCAATAATATCATGAGGAATTGGCGTTTCAATAAATTTTTCTCTGATCCCATTTTCATCTTCACACTGTAAAGCAAAATCCAGAAGATTGTCCTGCTCCATAAATCGGTCGAACACGTTTGTACCCAGAACAATTGCAGGTGGGACGGAGACATGAATCCCTTCATATTTTTCAGAGATGTCATACATATCAATGAGAGTTCCAAAAAAGGCTAAGCCGCGCCCTTTCCCTCCTAATGATCCACCGCCAATTCTGGCAAAGCTGCTGGATTCATCAAAAGTGTTTGAATCAAAATCTACGATAATCCCTTTTTGCTGTTTAGTTCTAAAATCTCTAAGGGCATTTATAAGATATTGTCGTAACTCATCAACCGAAGAATAATCTTCTACAGATCGAGGACGTAATTGATGGGCCAAGAAAAATTCAGTTCGAGCTTTTAGCCAGGTAGAAAAATGGTTACGGCTGGCATGATATAATAGACATTCATCCGATATTTTATGTAATTTTTTTTCGAGGCTTTTTAAATCCGTAACACGATCCACTTCTGTCCCATCCGGCATTCTGAGTATAAAATCACCAAAGCTAAGATGCTTAACCATAAACTGCCGCAACTTGCTAATAAAACGAGGTGAATTTTTTCTTAAGAATTGGACATCATATTTTTTTGCAAGATCTTTTATTGCTGGATCACCTGATTGAAGGAGAATTGGTATATCAGGATGCTTCTCTCGAACATTCTTAGTAAATTCAATTCCGGCTCTCGGGTCTTTGACCCCGTTGCGAGGGAATTCTATATCAGAAATCACTCCTAAAATATTTTCATGGTATTTATTAAATAACTCCCAGGCCTCTTCATAATTTTCACATAACAGTATCTTGGGACGAGCCCTCATTCTCATAATCCGGTGTGATAGATTTACTCCTTCTGAAAGAACTGATTGAGAATGACTCATAAGCTCGGCGTATATATTAGGCAAATAAGATGAATAAAAACGCACGTTATCTTCGATAAGAATTATCGACTGAACCCCAACTAATTCCGTATCATGATCAAGATTCATACGATCTTCGATAAGCTTAACAATAGCGAGAAGGATTCTGAAATCACCCTGCCATAAAAAAATCTTTTCAAAATCAGAGACACTATGGCTTTTATGCAGATCTTTTAATTCTCGATAATCGTATGTCAACAGAACAATCGGAATCCCTGATGAATTTTTACGAATGTCTCGTGCAAATTCGACTGCATGCATATCACCAAGATGCATAGTAGCAATTATTAAATCGAAACCTTCCTGCTCTTTAATCATTTCGAGAGCCTGGCTACCCGTTGAGGCTCGGGTTATCCTGGGCATATGAACCAGATTAAGTTCAGCGTATTCCATAATCAGCCGTTCATCAAAACGGCCGTCTTCTTCGAGGATAAATGAATCATACAGACTGGAGACTATTAAAATATTGTGGACCCTATGGCGCATCAAATCCTGAAACCGATAAAACCGGCTGCCATAGCCCTGTTCGAATAATGTCCGATCAACACCCTTCACGAATAACTCCAGTAATTTCCAATGATATAACTACAAGATCTTATAATATACTATCGACTCTAAATAGTCAAAGCTCTTCTAAATTCAAACAATTATAAAAAAGCGAGTGGAATTTTTTCCACTCGCAATATAAAACAGATGTTTTAAAATATATTAAACTACACCATGATCCATCATAGCATTGGCAACTTTTAAGAAACCGGCGATATTAGCACCGTTAACATAGTTACCTGGAGTACCATAAGTATCAGCAGCTTCAACACATGATTTATGAATAGCTTTCATAATATCATTCAATCGTTTGTCGACTTCTTCACGAGTCCACCCTAAACGCATGCTGTTCTGACTCATTTCCAAACCTGATACGGCAACACCACCAGCATTGGCAGCTTTACCAGGACCATAAAGAATCTTGGCAGCGATAAATTTCACAACTGCTTCCGGTACTGAAGGCATGTTAGCACCTTCAGAAACAACATAAACACCCTGCTTGAGAAGATTTTCAGCATCAACAACATTGATTTCATTCTGAGTAGCAGATGGGAAAGCACAGTCGGCCTTGATGTCCCAAAGCGGGTTGTGATCCATTGAAGGATCGACTGGAGTATACTTAGCATTTGGATATTTGTCAGCATACTCGGAGATACGACCACGGCGGACGTTTTTGAGATCCATGACAAAATTCAGTTTATCAGTATCAACACCATCAGGATCATAAATGAAACCACCTGAATCAGACAATGTGACAACTTTACCACCAAGTTCTAAAATCTTTTCAGTTGCATACTGAGCTACGTTACCGGAACCAGAGACCAGGCAAGTTTTACCTTTCATGGTTTCTTTGCGGGTAGCTAACATTTCAACGGCAAAATAGACAGCACCATAACCGGTAGCTTCCGGACGAATCAATGATCCACCCCAGTTGAGTCCTTTACCAGTCAAAACGCCGGTAAACTCATTGCGGATTCTTTTGTACTGACCAAACATGAAACCAATTTCACGACCACCAACACCAATATCACCAGCCGGGACATCAGTATCCGGGCCAATATGGCGCTGCAGTTCAGTCATAAAAGACTGGCAGAAACGCATTACTTCATTATCACTTTTACCCTTAGGATCAAAGTCACATCCACCTTTACCACCACCCATTGGCAAAGTGGTTAAAGCATTTTTGAAAACCTGTTCAAAAGCCAAAAATTTCAGAAT
>Ga0255400_10011_pt1 | contig 18131 bp, 12 predicted proteins | sample ANMaggSeSYBR01G7_FD_182117 | JGI IMG/M metagenome (GOLD analysis project Ga0255400, IMG submission 182117) | Sediment cell enrichment communities from methane seep in Santa Monica Basin, California, United Staets - ANME aggregate JGI... | ecosystem: Environmental > Aquatic > Marine > Cold seeps >... | reverse complement strand
TGACCTGCCTCTACGTCAGGCGATAAACAATCTTCAGCTCTTCCAGGTCGGGATCTTGCCACGCCTGCAGAATGCAGCAGACATGGAGCCAAGACTGCTCCAAACTGTACTTACAAATCAAGGCGGCAAGGTCAATGGGCGGGTTCTTGTGTTCAATGCACAGAGCCAACTCGTTGCCGATTCCCTTGCTGGGCAAGGTATTCCCCTGCCCGATATAATGGACTCATTAGAAGAAGCCTCCGCAGCTGACTCCCTGCTTTCCTATAAGGATAACAATAATAAAATATGGTATTACTCCGTTCACGCCGTCAACAAGGCACATTACATAGTTCTGGCTGTTCAAAGGCCGCGCCTGCCGCTTCTCACTATATTAAGAGATGAATTTGTGGGACCAATGGTGCAGGCAGGATTGATTGCCATGTTGGTTTCCTTTATACTTTCAATCCTCATGACGCGCTGGGTAACATCTCCGCTCAATACCATAACTAAAGAAGCTCGTCAGGTCATCGCCGGAGAGGCTCACCCGATTCCGCTTAAAGGGCCAAAAGAAGTCCGCAACCTGGCACGTTCCTTTAACGAAATGGCAATGCGTGTGCAGAAAAGCCGTAGTTCCCAACAGGATTTTATCGCTAATGTCTCTCACGAGCTAAAGACACCGCTTACCGCTATCCAGGGTTTCACACAAGCGATCCTGGATGGCACTGTCACTTCTGCGAAAGAAATACATAACGCCGTCAGTGTGATTGCGGATGAATCTGAACGCATGCATCGCCTGGTACTGGAACTGCTAGCACTGGCGCGCCTTGATGGGGGTATGGATGAGTTTAGTAAGGAACGTATCGCCGTTAATCCACTTGTAACTGCATCAGCAAAGAAATTCGGTCCACTGGCTAAAAAATCCAACATCAAAATCCAAGTGGACGGTAAGGCTCAGAACGACTATATCCTTGGCGATGCTGATCGAATTATGCAAGTCTTAAATAATCTAATGGATAATGCCATAAAATTTACCCCACATGGCGGAACGATTCAGCTTCATACAGGCTGCTCAGATGGTATGCTTATTATTAAAATAAAAGATAGCGGACTTGGGGTTCCACAAGAAGAACAGGAAAAAATCTTTGAGCGTTTTTATCAAGTTGAAAAATCTCGACCAGGTGGCAGCGGCCGAGGTGTTGGTTTAGGCTTAGCAATCTCAAAAAAGATTGTGGAATCACACAATGGAGAAATTTCTCTTACCAGTTCGCCAGGCAAAGGCAGCGAATTTATGGTAAAACTTCCATTATCAGAATAAATTAATTTAGTTCAGGAAAAAGAGTCTATGACAGCAAATATATCAATAATAATACCTTGCTTTAACGAAGACGATACAATCCATCTCCTGCTCACGGCTTTGAGTGAGCAGACATACCCACAAAAAGACATGGAAATTATCATTGCAGACGGCATGTCTCAAGATAACACGCGCAGTGAGATCAAGCGTTTTAAGGCAAAACACGCTGATATGAACATTCGAGTCATCGATAATCGGATTGGCAATATACCAGCCGCTTTAAATACTGCCATCAAAGCTGCCAAAGGCAATGTGTTTATTCGCATGGATGCACATGCGATCCCTCAAGCAGATTATGTTGAGCGCTGCGTCAAAGCCTTGGAAGAAGGTATTGGCGATAATGTCGGCGGTGTATGGGATATCCATCCTCGAAACGAGAAATGGATCGCCCGTTCCATCGCGGTTGCAGCAGCCCATCCCCTGGGCGTTGGTGATGCCCAGTATCGTTTCACAAATAAGTCTGCTTATGTTGATACAGTGCCCTTTGGTGCATTTAAGCGTGAGTTAATCGATAAAATCGGTCCTTTCGACGAAACTCTCCTCTCCAATGAAGATTATGAATTTAACACACGTATCCGCGAAAGCGGCGGGCGCATCTGGCTGGACCCGTCTATCCGCTCGATTTATTATGCACGCCCTAATCTAGAAGAACTATCCACGCAATATTGGCGTTACGGCTTCTGGAAGGCTCAAATGCTCAAACGCTATCCCAAGACGCTGCGTTTGCGTCAAGCTCTTCCGCCCCTTTTTGTTCTAAGCTTGCTGGTCTTTGCCATTGCAGCTCTCTTATATCCGCTTGCGCAGTGGCTCATGGTCGGCGAAGTCCTGCTGTATAGCCTTGTGCTGATGGGTGTTGGCATTCAAGTTGCAGTAAAGGAAAAACAGTTCAGCATGCTTTTTGGTGTGCCATTAGCGATTGCAACCATGCATTTGAACTGGGGCGCTGGTTTTATCAAGGGTATCTTTACTCGTAAATCAAAATAAGCTTCTTGGGAGAGAGCTATGAGATCAAGTTCAAAACCACAACGATGGCATATCAAAGTCTCTGAGCGGCGTTTCCTTCTGATCATTGGAGATATTCTCGCCACCTGCATATCTCTACTCCTGGCGCTTTATCTATGGGCGGCTGGGGATGCTTGGATGGAGTTCTCCCTGGAATTTATCCGCACCAGACCACCGTTTTGGTTTTTCTTACTGCCCATACTTTGGTTGATCTTGATGATCGAGCTCTATGACCTGCAGCGCGCCAATAACCTCATCGAGACGCTCAAGGGTATCAGTATAGCGACCCTGATCCTTGCTGTTATATACCTGCTCATCTACTTCACATCCGAACCCAATTCTCTCCCCAGACTTGGTGTTGCATTTTTCATTATCATCAACACGCTGATGGCGTTAATTTGGCGCTTGCTCTACATCAAGATATTCACTGCACCACAGTTCCTACGGCGCGTGCTCATCATCGGCGCCGGAAAAGCCGGGCACACCCTAGTTAATATCATCGCCAGTCAATCGCCAAGTCCATTTAACCTAATAGGCTTGATTGACGACGATCATCAAAAGATAGGCACCAAAATCGAAGGTTATGAGGTCTTGGCTGGCAGCGAGAAATTGCTTCAAATCATTCAGGAAAACAAGATATCAGACCTTATCCTGGCCATTACTGGGGATATGAAAAGCGTTATGTTCCAGGCAATCCTGACCGCACAGGAACTAGGCATTAATATGACCACAATGTCCAACGCTTATGAAGAGATTCTGGAGCGTGTTCCCATCTTCCTTTTAGAAGCAGATTGGGTCATCCGCTCCTTTGTTGAAAAAGTTCACACCGGATCTGTCTACCGTTTTTCGAAGCGCGGCTTGGATCTCATCGGAGCTTTCATTGGTGTTTTGATAATGGCAATCTTGCTGCCTTTCATCAGTATTGCCCTATTGATTGATTCGGGCCTGCCAATTTTCTATCGGCAAGAGCGCTTGGGACGCGGCGGCGAGCCATACATGATCTTTAAATTTCGAACGATGCATCAAAACGCCGAAAAAGAAGGTGAAGTACGTTTGACCAGTTTGAATGATGTCCGAATAACACGTGTGGGCCGTTTCCTGCGCAGAACACATCTGGATGAATTACCGCAATTCATCAATGTGCTGCAAGGTAATATGAGCTTGGTGGGTCCGCGTTCAGAACGCGGGGAATTAGTAACTTACTACCAGCAGGAAATTCCCTTCTACCGAGCGCGTTTATTAGTTAAACCAGGCATAACCGGTTGGGCGCAGATCAATTTCGGTTACGCTGAAACCGTGGAAGACACTGGAATAAAACTTGAATATGACCTTTACTACATCGAACACCGCAATATTTTCGTGGATACTGTTATTATAGTGAGAACGTTGGGCACAGTTCTTGGCTTCAAAGGACGCTAGCTTTTCAATGAAGGGATATAGATTAGCATGATTATCTTCGGAAGAAAAATTCGCAATCGCTACCTCTTAATTGGCGATGTTTTCCTCACAATCGTTTCCGTTCTAGCAAGCTATGTGCTACGCCTTGAATTGGTGGTTCTTTTCCCAACTTATCTATCATCAGCATTTTGGATGCTCGGTATTGCAATTGCTGTCAAACCTTTGGTCTACTATTTTTTTGGTATCTACCGCCGTGTGTGGCGCTACGCAAGCACACGCGAATTAGTTTTAATCGTCTCTGCCGTGTCTACAGCCTCAATGATCGTTTCGACCGTCATGATCGGTTTATTTGCCCTGCAGGTTTTCGTTGGTTTTCCACGCTCAATATTGGCTATTGACTGGCTCATTTCACTATTTTTCGTTGGCGCTTTACGTTTTGCTTTCCGCTTGATGGCAGAAAATAAATCGACAGCTGCCAATGGCGCAAAAAGGAAGAACCGCCATAAATTGGTACTGATTATTGGTGCTGGGGATGCTGGTGCCATGGTCGTGCGTGAGCTTCAGAAAAACCCGCAGCTTAACATGAAGCCTGTGGGTTTCCTGGATGACGATACTGAAAAACAAAACAACCAGATCCATGGTGTGCCTGTGATTGCGCCTTTATCGGAGTTGAACCACATTCTCAGAACGCGTCACATAGACGAAGTGATCATTGCAATACCAAGTGCGCCTGGTAAGATCATTCGACTAGTCACTGAAACCTGCCATGAGAAACACGTGCCCTTCCGCACTATGCCGGGTATATACGAACTTTTAGGCGGTAAAGTAAGCTTCAGTCGCTTACGCGAAGTTAATATTGACGACTTGCTGCGAAGAGAGCCTGCACACATTAACAGCGACGCTATCAGCAGCAGCGTGGAGGGACGTACGATCCTGGTCACAGGTGCTGGCGGCTCCATCGGTCGTGAGCTCTGCCGTCAAATTGCCCAGTATAATCCTCAGCAGCTGCTTCTGCTCGGTCACGGTGAAAACAGTATTTTTGAAGCCTTACTCGAATTAAAAGATACCTTCCCTGATTTATCGATGCCTCCAATCATCGCCGATGTACGCGATCTAAATCGTCTTCAAAACGTTTTTCGCAAACAACATCCCTCGATCGTCTTTCACACTGCCGCTCACAAACATGTTCCGCTCATGGAATTAAATGCCGAAGAAGCCGTCACAAATAATGTTCTAGGTACTCGTAACATTGTTCAGGTATGCGAAGACCTACAGGTTGAACGCCTGGTAATGATCTCCACCGACAAAGCCGTTCACCCAGTCAACATCATGGGTGCAACCAAACGCCTCGCAGAGATGCTTGTTATTGATGCTGCTCATCGTAGCGGCAGGGCTTTTAGCGTGGTACGCTTTGGCAACGTCCTCGGAAGCCGCGGCAGCGTTGTGCCCCGCTTTAAGAAACAGATTGCCAAAGGCGGTCCAATCACCATCACCCACCCCGACATGAAACGCTATTTTATGACTATCCCGGAAGCCGTCCACCTCGTCCTGCAAGCCTCCATCATGGGTGCCGGCGGGGAAACCTTTGTGCTCAACATGGGAGAGCAAGTACGCATCCTCGACCTCGCGGAAGATCTCATCCGGCTATCCGGTTTAGAACCCGGCAAAGACATTGATATTACTTTCCTTGGTGTTCGCCCAGGCGAAAAATTAAGTGAAGAGCTCTGGGATGAGGGTTTTGCTTTCTCCCCAACCGATCACCCGGATGTGTACAAAGTTGATAGCGACGATAGTCTAAAAACTGAACAATTAAATAAGACGGTCGATATGCTGATACAATTTTCCCGGCAAGGTAAAACTGAAAAGATCATTCAATTAATCGAAGAAAAAATTCCTGGTTCAGCCTTGCAAACAGAAACACCTGACCTCACGGCTATTACCTGAACTCAAAACCCAAAACTAACGGTAAAATAAATATAACATGGCAACTCTCATATCCACACACGCATGGGATCAGTTCATTAAGACTGTCCCAAACACACATATTCTGCAAACTTCAGCCTGGGGTAAATTCAAAAGCCAATTTGGCTGGTCCCCCAGTTACCTTATTGAGCAAGACTGCGGAACTCAAGTGCTCTTTCGCACGCTTCCGCTAGGTTATTCAATTGCCTATATACCCAAGGGACCACTGGGCAAAAACTGGAATCAGCTCTGGCCAGAAATTGACCAGCTCTGCAAACAAAAACATACGATCATGCTTATTGTCGAGCCTGATTACTGGGAGCCCTTACCTGAAACAGTCTTTAGCCAATGGCTGGAGGGGTTTTCACTCAACCCACACACCATCCAGCCCAGACGCACAATCTTCGTTGATCTCTCCCCCGACGAGGAGACTATCCTGGCTGCCATGAAGCAGAAAACCCGCTACAATATCCGTTTAGCAGAACGCAAAGACGTTATTGTATGTGAAACACAAGACCTGCAGAGCTTTTACGACATGATGTGCACCACGGGCCAACGGGATGGATTTGCCCTTCATAATCTCACATATTATAAAAAGGCGTATGAGCACTTTGCCCCGTTGGGGCAGTGCACTCTGCTTCAGGCAGAATATCAGGGTACACCTCTGGCTGCCTTGATGGTCTTTGCCTATCAGGAACAAGCTTGGTACTTCTACGGTGCTTCAACAAACGCTGAACGCAACCGTATGCCGACCTACGCCTTACAATGGGAAGCAATACGCTGGGCAAAAGCAAAAGGATGCACGTCTTATGATCTCTGGGGAGTTCCAGATTTTGATCAAGAGACCCTGGAAGCTGATTTTTCCAGCCGATCGGATGGCCTCTGGGGTGTCTATCGTTTCAAACGCGGTTTTGGCGGGGTACTGAAACGCTCAGCGCCAGCTTATATCCGTATCTACCGGCCTCTACTCTACCATGCCTACACCTGGTTGACAAATCATCGGAAACCATCACAGGCTTGAACATTCACCAATCGGACACAATAAACCATGCAGCTTATTCAAATAAAAGAATCCCAAGAGTGGAGCCAGCTCATCACTGCCCTGCCGGGGGCACACATCCTGCAGTCCTGGCAATGGGGGCAGGTTAAATCGCATTTTGGCTGGGAGCCCTTGCCGTTTGTCTGGCATGATAATGCAGGGAAGCTCGCTGCCGCTTCACTCATCCTGCGACGTACGGTCACTATAGGTGGTTTCACACCGCGTTTGCGTGTGCTTTATGCACCTAAGGGCCCGCTCCTCAATTGGTCTGACAAAGCTCTGGCAATGCGCGTTCTTGATGATCTACAAAATCTTGCCAAGCGGCAATCTGCTATATTCATCAAGATTGACCCTGATCTGTGTCTGGGATGGGGCGTCCCTGGTGAAACAAATGCCCGACAAGATCAAAACGGTCAATCCATCAACCAGAACCTGCTGGAACGTGGTTGGACTTTCTCGGATGAACAGATACAGTTCCGCAATACAGTGTTGATTGATCTCACGCCTGATGAAGATCAAATTTTGGCACGCATGAAGCAAAAAACCCGCTACAACATCCGCTTATCGGCACGACGTGGCGTTTCTGTGCGTTCTGGTGGATTATCAGATTTAGATATGCTTTACGAGATGTATGCCAAAACTGCGTTAAGAGATAATTTCGTGATCCGCTCTCCCGAGTACTACCGCCTTGTTTGGGAAACCTTCATCAAGGCTGGATTTGCAGAACCCTTGATTGCCGAATCAGAAGGGAAACCAATCGCAGCAGTGTTCATTTTCCGCTTTGCCGGTACATCCCGTTACCTTTACGGTATGTCCCTGGAAGAACAGCGCGACAGGATGCCAAACTACCTCCTGCAGTGGGAAGCCATGCGCCGATCAAAAGCTGCTGGCTGTATAACATATGATATGTGGGGAGCTCCGGATGAATTTGACGCAAGCGACTCGCTGTGGGGCGTTTACCGCTTCAAAAAAGGTTTTAATGGTCAAGTCTTGCGCACATTGGGCGCCTGGGACTACCCATCACGCCCTTTGTTATACCGTTTATATACTAACCTCCTGCCGCGTGTGATGAATTTAATGCGCCGACGCGGCAAATCGGAAACCAAGAAGAGGATAATGACATGATCCCGCGCCTGTTCTTTGCCCATTTACCAACTCCAATTGAGGAAATGCCACATCTCTCTGCCGAGCTCAAAGGACCAGAACTTTTTATCAAACGCGATGACCAAACCGGTTTAGCGTTTGGCGGGAATAAGACCCGCAAGTTGGAATTCCTCCTGGCTGAAGCTCAAGCACAAGGCGCTGAGACTTTGATCAGTGCCGGTGCAATACAATCCAACCATTGCCGCCAGGTCGCGGCAGCTTCAGCCAGATTTGGGCTAAATTGCGTCCTTGTCCTTTTTGGTCAAGCTTCAAAAGTTGCTGAGGGAAATTATCTCCTAGACCAACTTTTTGGTGCAGAGATAGTCTCCACAACCCGCGAACAGCGCGACACAAAACTTCAATCTGTCTTTAAGGAAGCTCAAGCTGCGGGGAGCCAACCTTATCTTATCCCCTATGGAGGTTCCAACACCACCGGTGCTCTCGCTTATGCTTTCGCTTTCGATGAAATGCTCTCCCAAGACCTCTCACCGGATTGGGTAATTTTTGCATCTTCCTCCGGTGGGACGCAGGCAGGTATGGTCTTAGGTGCAAAACGCGCTCAATTCAAAGGTAAGATTTTGGGCATCAGCGTTGATGAGCCTGCCGAGCAGCTCAAATCTCTTGTTGCCCAATTGGCAGAAGAAACATCAATCCGTCTTGGCGATAGGATCAGCTTTTCACCCGCTGACATCCTAGTTAATTCAGACTATACCGGAGCCGGCTACGGCATCATGGACCGCCCTGAAAAAGAAGCTATCCACCTGTTTGCGCGAAAGGAAGGATTGCTGCTCGATCCGGTATATACAGGACGCGCTGCGGCAGGATTGATTGATTTAATCCACAAAGGCTTTTTTAAACCCGAAGAGAAAGTCCTCTTCTGGCATACCGGTGGTACACCAGCACTCTTTACGAAGCAATACAGCCAATTTTTGGCTAATTAACCAAGCTCAGATATACAAACAGCCCCCGTTAAAAAAGTGGGGCTGTTTGTATTAAATAGCTTTTGAACTAATCGCTCGGCCGCCAAGCCGGTTGGTAATCTTCAGCGGGATCATTGGTTAATTGCTGTGGCCTTGCGCCTGTCTTAAGCATGATAATAATATCCCGCCCAGGCAGGTCAAACACACCGTCACAGACGACTGAAGTCCCATCCGAAGAATAATCAAGGCTTTCCGGAAAGCTGACGCTAGTTTCAATCTGGATCACGCTACCTACAAGGTGTTTGCCTGCTATTCCATTCTGCTTCCCCAAGTCAAACAGGATCGCCTTGCCATCGGGGGTCCACACCGGACGATACACTTCACTCCAGCCACTCTCCGAAAATAATTTAGGTGCGCTTTCGCCTACGGAATCCACTAACCATACCTGCGGCTTGTTGGTCGTCGGGCTGGGTGCAACAAACGCGATCCTCGCGCCATCTGGTGACCAAGCCGGCTGTCGGCTGATGGTCGAGCGATTCATCAGCTGCTGACTCGTCCGAGCTGCGAAGTCGTACACAAATATTTGCGGTTTACCGGTCTGTAGTGAGGTAAAGGCGATTTTTCTTCCATCAGGCGACCAGGCTGGGTCATAATCCCCCTTGCTAAAAGTCGAGACCAGCTCAGAAACATGTGTACTCATATTGAGGATGAAAAGGCTGGCACCATCATAACGGTCTTTTTGCCCATCACAGGGTGAAATATAAGCCAGCCTCTGCCCATTCGGAGACCAAGCTGGTTGGCAGGCACCATCAGACTCATCCGTCAAACGCTGTAAGTCACTTCCATCCACATTGATTAACCAAATTTGCGGCTGTCCGCCCCCCCGCTCACTAACAAAGGCAACCTGCTCTTTTCCTCCTCCCTGCGGCGTCAGTACCGCTGTGAAAGTGGATTTGGGTGCCTCGGTTGGGGCAGCAGCCAGTTCATCAGAGGGGGTAACTTCGAGAACCTCATCGGGCGGTAAAGTTAATATAAGTGCTTGCGTCGCTGGGAGCACTGCGCTTAGCTTAGTTTGTGTAAGCGCGAGGTCTGCTGAAGGACCAAATATCCCGCCCATGCTACCGCTCAAGATAAAAGCAGCCCCAACAGAAACTGCCGCAAACAAAAATACTAATGGGATTAACCAGGCAAGTAAACGTTTGCGTTTGCGCGTGTTTGGTTGAGCAGTACTGCTCGCAGCTGCAGCTTCTTGTTGCCGAGCTCTTGAAGAGATTGACTCCGGCTTTTTGACAGCTTGTTTTCTCTCTGTCTTGCTGACTTTTCCTTCAAGGGGAAAGGCTTCTAACAAGGCTTTATGAAAATCTTCAGCGCTCTGAAAACGTTCTACAGCTTCGACTGCCATTGCCCTATCCACTACTGCAACTGTCGCATCAGAGATTGAAGGATTGATCGTTTTGATCTGGGTAAGCTTATCCGTACCCAAAGCACGTTCAATTGATTCAACAGGTTGTTTATTTGTCAGCGCATTATAAAGCGTCGCACCGAGTGCATAAATATCACTGCGCACATCCGTCCCCTGACCATATTGTTCCACTGGAGAATACCCGGCTGTAATCCCCTGTGCGCCAGTAGCTGTCATCTCACCTGATTGAAAAACCTTTGCCAATCCAAAATCGACTAGAATGATATTCCCTTCTGGCGTGATCTTGATATTAGCTGGTTTAATGTCCCGATGGATTATGGGTGGTTTACATTTATGCAGATGCGTGAGTGCTTTACACATTGCTACACCAATCTCAACCACCTCAGCCTCAGATAATGCTCCCTCTCTTCGCTTAATTATTTCTCGCAGATCATCACCGGAAATGTAATCCATCACCAAATATTCCCCCGATTCTTCCAAACTGAAGTGATCGATAACACGTGGCAGATTTGGATAACGCAGTCTGGCTAAGATCGTCGCTTCACGTCTAAATTGGCGCAAATGGCCTTCAGTTGTATAAAGATTTTCCTTAACAGCCACCTGGACTTTAAGCACTTCGTCCTCTGCCAGATAGATGGTACCCATGCCGCTTTGCCCAAGCAGCTTTTTAATCCGGTACCGTTCTTTCAATATTGAATCAATTAATAAACTCACTTTCGCCTCCTGAATAGGGAAAGTTAGCAATGGTTTGATGAGTTATTTGTAATTATATTATGAAACTCAGGGTAAGGGGCGCCAGACCGGGTCGTAATCGTTCCCTTCATCAATTGTTATTCGAGTAAGGTTAGCACCCGGCATAGCCAGTATGTAAATATCATGGTTCCCACCATCATACCAATATTCAAATGCAACCCAATAACCATCCGGAGATGCGTCAGGTGAATTCATAAAGTAGGTTAGATCAGCGTTATCTGACGGTGAAATCTTATATGCTACAGATTTTCCAATATCTTGAAAGCGCATACCCATCAAGATCGGGGAAGGGTTTCCTTTAACAATTTGTTGATTAAAGATAATGACCGAATCATCCTCATTCCAGGTTGGTGAGGATACCTCTAAGGTGCCGCTCAAAGAAAACTGGCGGACATTGCTCCCATCCGGGTTCATAATCCAGATTTCATTGGAATATCTCCTGCGGATAAACGCCAGCAGCGTCCCATCTTTTGACCAAGCAGGTTGATGTTCTGGATAGTTTCCGTCTGAGATACATTCAATTGAAAGATCTTTCAAGTTGAATAAGCAAATTTGGGGTAACCCATTGAAGAGCGAAGTATATGCAATCTGTGTTCCATCCGGTGACCAGGCCGGATCATAATCACCCTCTAATGAAGGTGGTAAACGCTTTAAGTTCTGCCCATCAACATCAATTGTATAAAGACTCGAACCAGTATACGTAGAGCGCTTTCCAGGGCATGGGGAAATGAACACCAACTGCTCACCATCTGGTGACCATGCAGGTTGACAGGCACCATCTTGCATATCGGTAATTTGCCATTCACTTTGTCGTGAAATATCTGAAAGCCAAATTTGTGGTAAACCACTCCGATCAGATACAAAAGCTAAAACCCCTGCACTACCACCTAGGGCAGTTGGTGTAGGTAAAGGAGGGGGAATTATAATTTCCTCGCTGACTGGCAGAGAATCCATATCGCTGACCGGCAGAGAATCCATATCGAATGTCATTGCGCTCGGCTTTGCTGATATAACGATCGGTGTTTGACTCTCTTTTCGACCGTTAATTACGGCACCAATATCAATTTCATCCAAACCAGACATCGCAAGCAAATTTGATTGAGTTATTGTAGCTGAAGCTTGCGCCTGAGCTGATGTACCACTCACGCCGTCAAAACTCAAGGCCGAAGAGAATAGAATGATCAACAGAGACAGAAGAATTGCAGAAAATAAAAACCACGCAGCACCAATAGATTGAAGGATATGCCGTATCCAGCGGAATGTTGCTGATCTTTTCCTCGGACTCTTTGCAGTGAGAACACTGCTTTCTACGATCGGTTGTTCTTTAAGGTCTTCCCCTCCCAGCTGGTCATTGATTACCTTGTCGCCCGGGGAATTATCATACGCCTTGAGCAACGCAGCCTTGAATTCCTGAGCGGTCTGATAACGATCCTCAAAACGGATCTCTAAAGATTTCTCAATAACTTTTGCCAAACGTTTTGAAACTCTGGGGGTAATTCGACGGACAGGGGTCAACTTGACATCTGATGTCGCGCGTTCAAGGCTGTCTTCCGGGATCATGCTGGTAAGCGTAGCGTAAAGCGTAGCACCTAAAGAAAAAATATCCGTACGTGTGTCAGTCGGTGCTGCCCCATACTGTTCAGGCGGCGAATATCCTGGCGTCATTGCTCGTGCGCTAACTGAGGTTACTTCACCACTCAGCATCACCTTTACCAAGCCAAAATCAACTAAAACTACTTCTCCATCAGGTGTAATCTTGACATTTCCAGGTTTAATATCACGATGAACTATCGCTGGCTGGCGTGAATGTAGATAGATCAGTGCGTTACAAATCGCAGTACCGATCTGGATCACTTCCACCTCTGAGATGACTTCCTTACGTTCTATCCACTCTCGCAGGTCGTCACCCTCAATGTAATCCATGACCAGATATTGACCTTGTTGTTCGATAACAAAATAATCAAGAACTCGCGGTAAATTCGGATGCCGAAGACTAGCCAAGATCTTCGCTTCGCGTTGGAACTGGCATGCATATTCATCAGTCAAGAAGAAGTTTTCCTTGACGGCCACGGTAACACCAAGGTTTTCATCAATAGCTTTATAAACCGCTCCCATACCACCCTGGCCAAGTTCCTCCAGGATTTTATAGCGCTTGTTTAATAAAGTACCGTGCACGAGAGGCATCGAATTTACTATATCCTTCATCTGTTTTTGTTCTTACACTCCGTTAATTTTTCTTTCAATCAATAAAACTAGGCTATAATACTAGTTTAGTAGTCCAAAAAACCTCATGAACTTAGACATCCGCTCTACTATGTTGACCATCGTCATAATCACCGCTGTAGCTGTGGTTTGGATGGTCTTTCAAGCCATCAAAGCAATGCGCAGTGCTCGTCGTTTGCCGTTTTACTTCAAACGGCGGGAGCAAATTTTGCGTGGATGGCGCTCATTCTTTTTTGCGCTCATCTTAGCTGGCTTATCTTTCCTCATCTACCGCTTCGGGGAGCCTATCGCTTATCAATATTTTCCACCGACACGTACCCCTTCGAAGACACCCACCATCACGCTTACGCCAACGATTACCCTCACGCCAACGATTACACTAACGCCGACCATAACCAACACGCCTTCAATCACTAATACACCTGCTTTGCCTGAAAATATCCTGGCACTTTTTGATTCCGAGGTGACGCCCAATCCAGATACCGCCTTCAGCTCGATCCAATTTGCCCAAAGCCTCAGTAAAGATCTGCAGCCTGTTAATCCTTCCGTTGAGTTTGAAAACCCGGTCGGTCATCTTTACGGGACTTACAGCTACAATGAAATGAAAGATGGCGTTCAATGGACCGCGCTCTGGTATTCCCAAGGCCTGCTTGTCAACTACGAAACTGGTCAGTGGCAAGGGGGAACCGGGGGCTATGATTATACTGAATGGGATCCACCGGCTGAGGTTTGGCTACCTGGTCTTTATGAGGTGCAAATCTTCATCGGTTCCGAATGGAAGGTTTCTGGTTTCTTTACAGTTGTTGGAGATCCACCAACACCGACAATTACACCCAGTCCGACGAACACACCCACACCGACAAACACACCAACTAACACATCAACAGGGACTAACACATCTACACGTTGGCCAACATGGACACCCACAATCACGAGGACACCCACTCGGACGCGCACCCCTCGACCGACGGATACACTTATGCCTACGGCCACCACCCAATGAAGCGTGTTAAGGTCACTCACATAGAGTTAGAGTTCTAAGTTTTTAATGTGCGATCTTGCTTGAGACTACCCAGCGAGATGCTTGGCAATCTTTGCTGCAACGCGTCCGTTGTTGAGCAGTAAGGATAAATTTACTTTTAAACTCTCACCACTGCTCAACTCACTAACCCGGCCAAGTAAGAAAGGGGTTACGGCCGCACCATGTATGCCTTGTTTATTTGCTTCTTTCAGAGCGCTCGCGATGGCTTTTTCAACCACTTCCAAAGACATTGCATCTTCTGCGGGTGGTGGGACAACCACCAGAATGGCGCTCCTCAAACCTAAATCCCAATGTGCCCTAGCAATTTCTGCGACATCTCCAGCAGAGTCAGCCTTGATATCAACATGCAGTCCGCTGCTTCTTGAATAAAAAGCCGGAAACTCATCCGTTTGATACCCTACAATCGGCACACCCTGCGTCTCCAGATATTCCAAGGTGGCAGGCAGATCCAGAATTGCCTTGGCACCTGCGCAAACAACCACAACTTGCGATCGTCCTAACTGCGGCAGGTCAGCGGAAACATCAAACGCTGCATTGCGGTGAACGCCACCGATACCGCCTGTGGCAAACACTTTAAGCCCGGCTGCCTCTGCCGCTAACATTGATGTTGCAACAGTCGTGCCACCACTTAACTCTCGTGCTGCAGCGATACCAAGGTCGCGCAAGCTAATCTTTCGTGTGTTAGCAACTTCGGCCAGCATGCGGATTTCCGCTTCTTCCAGCCCTACATGCACAGCGCCTTTTATTACGGCGATCGTTGCAGGTACAGCGCCTTCCGCACGGACTGCCTTTTCCATATCGAGTGCCAAGTTAAGATTTTCGGGATGCGGCAAACCATGTGTGATGACTGCTGATTCAAGCGCGACGATCGGCAGACCCATTTCCTGGGACTGTAATACTTCGCTAGAAAGGCAGAAATTCTTCGATGGTCTTAGCATAATTGTCACTAGATATTCATAATCTTCCCTATCAAAAGGAATCGTATTCTAACATTTCAGAGGCTCCAAATTAGTTTAAGATTAACTGATATTAAGGGTAATTTATAGTAAAAAAAGCCTGCTTTTGTCATTTTTTGACCATATATTTTGTCACACGCATCAGAATCGCCTCATATAATTCTTTTTTTATACTCTCCAAGCCCCTCTTCTCTTGATAGCGCTAACGCGTACTGGATACAGGGTACAATTAATTAGTTCGTTCCTCTGCAAAATAAAGCTATCTTTGACGCTCACTCTAAAACAACCAAGAAAGAGCCTTTCATCATGGAATTTGTAGAATTGCCAACACCCAAACCCCTGCCAAAACGCTGGAAAATTGCCCATAGGCTACCCGAACATATTGATCGAGAATTGACTGAGTTCTCCCCTCTCATGCGCCAGCTGCTCTATAACCGTGGTTTTACTAAAGCGAATTCTGCACAAGCTTATATTTCGGGTTCAGCACCCGATAATAGCGACCCAGTATATCTTAAGGACATAGCAATTGCAGTTGAAATGCTACACAGCGCGCTTCAAAAGGATGAAAACATCGCTATCTATGGTGATTATGATGCTGATGGTGTCACAGCCAGCGCACTGATGTATGAATTCCTTAAAAAATGCGGGGCTGACCCGCGCGCATACATCCCCAGCCGCTTTGACGAAGGTTATGGGCTCAATATCGAGGCGATCAATCAATTAGCATCCGAATCAGTCCAATTGATCATCACCGTCGACTGCGGCGTACGTTCAATCGCTGAAGTACAGCATGCCAAAGACCTGGGCATAAGCGTTATCATCACCGACCACCACCAGCCGGGTGAAACCCTGCCCCCCGCAGATGCGATCATCAATCCCAAACAGACAGATGACCTCTATCCGGATAAGATGCTCGCTGGCGTTGGGCTTGCCTATAAACTCGTCCAGGCGTACCTGCAAAGCTATCCCATCGCTGGTGTCAACGCCGATCAGTGGCTTGACCTGGTTGCCATCGGCACAATCGCCGATCTGGCACCCTTGATCGGAGAAAACCGTACGCTTGTGAAGGCTGGCTTGGACCTCATCCAAACCCAGACTCGGCAGGGACTTTTTTCCCTAGCTCAAGTTGCTGGATTAAAAATAGAAAAAACCAATGCCGGCCATATTGGCTTTGTGCTTGGGCCGCGCATAAATGCAGCCGGGCGGATGGACTCGGCACTGGCCGCGTTTGAGCTTCTGGTGACGCAAGATTATTTACAAGCTGGCAAGCTCGCTCAGAAACTAGAGGTTCAAAACACGCAACGGCAAAAAATGACTCGTGAAATTCAGTCTCAGGCAATAGAAATGGCTTACAGCAAAGAAACGAATGCACTCATTTTTTTTGCTGCCTCGCCTGATTTTAATGAGGATGTGGTAGGTTTGGCTGCTTCGCGCATAGTAGAGACATTTTACCGACCCGCCATTATTGGGAATCGGGATGAACTACAAACAACCGCATCCTGCCGCAGTATTCCGGAATTTAACATCACACGCGCCCTGGATCAATGCGCCGATCTGCTTATCCGCCATGGAGGTCATTCCGCTGCCGCAGGCTTTACGGTGTCAAATGAGAACGTATCTGCATTAATTGACCGCTTGAGAGAGATCGCTTCTGAACAGCTAAAAGACCTGAATTTGATACCTGAACTCACAATCGATCGTGAAATTTTATTAGATAATCTCCATCCAAAATACATCCCTGACATATTGGAAGACTTACATCAACTTGAGCCTACAGGCCGCGGCAACCCGGGAGCTATATTTGTTTCCAGAGGATGCGAAGTCCGTCAAGTGCGCCAAGTCGGCACGGATGGTCTTCATCTTAAACTTCGCGTCGGGGCAGGTACACATGATTTCGAAGCCATTGCCTTTCGTCAGGGCTATTGGCTGGATAATATGCCAAATCGGATTGATATTGCTTATACATTTGAGATCAATGAATTCAGAGGACGGCAGAGTCTTCAGCTCAACATTAAAGATATCAAACCCAGCCCTGAAAGTTGATCTGCTCAGTTTTCGTATGTGGATAATCATCTCTAAACATGTCGAAAGGTTTTATATGAATTGGTATAAAGAAACACTAAAAATCAGCACCCAAGGCAAAGGCCTCTATCCTTTTTCTGACATGATCAACGATAGATTGAAGAATTGGTCAGTGATCGAAGGGATATGCTTTCTCTATATCCCCCACTGTAGCGCATCGCTGGTTATCAACGAGAATTACGATCCCACCGCGCAGCGTGATATGGAAGAGCTCTTCGAGCAGCTCATCCCGGAAGGACAAGCCTGGTATGCGCACACGTTGGAAGGTTCGGATGATTCACCCGCTCATCTGCGCGCGATGATCACGCCCGTCAGCTTAAGCATCCCCATTGATGACGGCAGCTTGAGCCTTGGCACATGGCAAGGCATCTACCTGGCCGAGCACCGCCAGCGTAAGCAGACCCGCCAGGTCTTCATACGTGTGTTAGCGGTGTTGTGATTGAATCTAATGTCTAAAAACCCTAATAGATTCGTTCAGTACCTGTCCCCTCATTTCATTCATAATTAAGCTGGATTACGGCGTTCATGTTACAATCGCTTTATCAGACCTCTATTAGATTTTGGAGAAAAAAATGGAAATCGAGATTAAATACAAACCTTCCTATTCATTAGGTATTGTCAAGCTGGGACCTGCCGAGGAACTACAAGTTGAAGGCGGCTCAATGGTCAGTATGTCTTCGGACATTCAAATTGAAACCAAGGCACGCGGCGGTCTTCTGAAGTCTTTAGGTCGCGCCTTCTTAGGCGGGGAAAGCTTCTTCCAGAACAGTTATAAAGCCGGCCCACAAGGTGGGGAGGTCACTGTAGCACCAGCTTTGCCGGGTGACCTTTTCCTGCTGGATCTTCAGGGAGAAA
>Ga0255400_10009_pt1 | contig 18928 bp, 19 predicted proteins | sample ANMaggSeSYBR01G7_FD_182117 | JGI IMG/M metagenome (GOLD analysis project Ga0255400, IMG submission 182117) | Sediment cell enrichment communities from methane seep in Santa Monica Basin, California, United Staets - ANME aggregate JGI... | ecosystem: Environmental > Aquatic > Marine > Cold seeps >... | reverse complement strand
GGTGTATCGCGGTGGTAATCGCTTCCGCCGCAGACAGGGATTTTCTTTCCTGTTATAAGCAGGCTCTGCCACAGACCTATCGCCCGCAGGTTGGATTCCCGCATGGGGCCGTTCCAGACTTCCAGGCAGTCAAAGGGCAGGGCATTCAAATCAAATTTGAATGGACAGATTTCTTCAAATGGATGGTTGATGGTGATGAGGGCGCCGCGCTCTCGGGCTGAGTCAAAGCGAGTGCGTGCTTCTTCGGGAGTATTGGTGGCAAAGGGGGCATCATAGGGCTTGTCTACTCCTAGAAAGTTGGCATGTCCTTGATAATGCGTCCATTCGACACCGGGGATCAGAGTAAGACCTGCTATCTTAGGCAGGGCATCAGCAGAGACCATTTGATTGTGGTCAGTAATTGCGAGAAAATCCAATCCGTGGCGCAGAGCGCGCCAGGCAAGTTCCTCTACCGTGAGGACACCGTCTGAAGCCAGCGTATGCACATGCAAATCTCCCTTGAGAAGGCGACTGTGTTTTAGGGTGAAGGCGAGTTCATAGGAAACAGTGACGCCTTCGGGCGCCACTTTGTAAGCACCTACAAGGATCAACCATTCCCCGGGAACCAGGGCACAGGGATTGTAACCGGGTGTTGCGCTGGTCTCGCTAAGAAAAATTGTATTCTTGTCTGAACCAGAGGCGCCTGCTTGTGTGCCGTTGGGGGAAATTAACCCAAGGTCAATGATGTTGATTTCCTGCCGGGATGTAAAGGTTCCATTATCTATCCGAACATCGCTTTCAAGATGGCGCTGGTACCGGTATGTGAGAGTGATTGACTCAACATTGGGCGGCATGGAAAAAGGAAGGGTGATGTAGTCACCCTCCTGATCATGATTGATGAAAAGCTGCAAAGACAACTTATCTTGCATAGAATTTCTCTTCTTTAAGTTGCGGATGGAAGGTCAATAACAGCCTTTAGGAAACGCTTTATCTGCAGATCCCAGAAAGGCCAGTCGTGCTTGCCATCCTCTTCGTGATAATTGACATTTACACCTAAGGAATTACATGCTTCATAAAACATCTTATTAAGCGGATACAGGTCATCCTGTCGCCCACAAGCTATGAACAAGCGGGGTAGCGCTGAGGGGTCTTTAGATGCACGTTTCAACCATACTGCCGGGTCATGTTTGCAGCCGGTAAGCTTTTCCAGATCTCCAAAGATCCAAACAAACTCTTCTTGGCGAGGATCGTTGGGTATGGCTCTGAGAACTTCAAGGGACAATACCCCCGAAAAACTTGCCGCTGCGTAAAAACGATCAGGATGTAAAAGGGCTGCTTTGAATGCGCCGTACCCTCCCATGGAAATCCCCGCAATGAGGGTATCTTCACGCTTTGGTGTAAGGTTGAAGACATCTGAGAGGTACTGAGGTAATTCTTCAATCAGGTAAGTAAAATAGTTCTGCCCATTGGGTTGGTCAGTATAAAAGCTGCGTCCTACAGAAGGCATAACTACAACCAGTCCATAGGCAGTGGCGATTGTTTCAATGGATGAATAGCGCTGCCAGGCGCTGGCGTCATCGCTGAGGCCGTGTAACAGATAAAGAACCTTGCGATCTCTGACCGGGACACCATTTATCCTTCCTGGGTCAGGCAGAATAATATTTAAAGGTAAATTGACTTTGACGGTTTCTGGTACGTGATCCAAGTGGATGAGTGCCATTAGTCAGCCTCTAGTTTGTTAAGTTGCAGATTTGGCGGCAGCTTCCTTCTTGTTCTCAAAGTTGATGAAGAAAGAGGAGCCGAAACTAATCAGCATCATGAAAAATGGAAATACAGTGAGTAAAAAGCGGGACGCGTTTTCTGGTTGTGCACCAGGGTTGTTCCCACTTTCAAAGCCAAAGATGATGAATATCAGATAAAAGGCGAAACTGGTAAACAGGCCATTGAGGCGGTTCATGAATCCCAAAGCATTGGAGATGATACCCTCACGGCGCACCTTGTATTTTTTGGTATCCTCGTCCATGATCTTGGCGCCAATTAAATCCATGGTGGTGATAATGCCTGCGAAGCCGAATCCCACAAAGGCACTGCTGATAATGGCGGTGACAAGCGAATTGGCAAAATAGAGAGGGATAAAGGTTACAGTCAAAGTGGCCAGGGCGGCGCGCCAGACTGGAATCAATGAATACTTTCGTATGAAATATGCCCAGATAGGGACACAACCGATGGCGATTAACAAAACGGACGCGAAGAGAAGTGTTGACTGGCTGTCGGAAATCTTCAGTGTATATTTAACAAAAAAAGGCATGGATGCCAGGACGAGGGACATGGCGGCGCTGTAAAAGGCGTTGGTGAAACCCGCTACCCAGAATTTCTTGTTGACAAACAGACATTTTAAGCTGTCCCAGAGCTGGGGTCTTTTTTCATCGGGTTGGATACCGGTTTCCTTGCAAGAAAAGGACATGTACAGGATCACAACGCCGCCTAAAATACCATAAAGAATGGCTGTCAGGCTGTAACCAATAGCGCCGGTTATCATTGGAGTCAGTGCGATGCTGATGATCATTGCCACAAGCTGAAAAGCCTGCCGCATAGCATTTGCAGTTGCCCGGCTTGCATCGTCACGAAAGAGTTCCGGAAAAAGGGCTGCGTAATTGGCGTTGATCACAGAATCGAGCGTACCGGTCAGGATATAGAAGAGCATGCAATAGGCCAGTAAGGAATTACCCGCCAAAAAGGCTGGTGTGCTGTAGAAAGCAATTAAGCCAAGCACCAGCAAGGGAGTTCCGATCACCAGCCAAGGACGCCTGCGACCCCAGCGTGAACGCGTGCGATCTGATAAAAAGCCATAGACAGGGTTGTCAAGTGCATCGATGAAAGTATATACAAAAAGGATGAGTGCAAATTGGACGGTTGTCAATCCCAACTGATCGACGTAGAAGATGGCGGCATAGGTTTTCAACATATTTATGGGAATCGATGTGCCGAACATGCCAATAGCGTAATTAAAAGATTTAAAACGGGATTTAGCCATGGTTGAATAACCTCACTTTCTGAACTAAGTAGCTTTCTTTCCCCAAACCATGGTCCAAAAGTAATGTTCTTCATGACCACACTTGAGGATTTTTATTTGACTGCCTGGTAAAATTATAGTCTTTTGTGTGTGCATAGTCAATAACCCGCAATCTGTCAAATAAAATGATGTTGAGGGAGTTATGACCGAAACAGATCGCATGAGTAAAGATCTCTCTTTGATTGCCAGTGCAAGTCGGATGTCCTTTTGGCGCTGGGGAATGATATAATTTTTTTTGGAGATCAAATGTCCAATTCCGTAGTTTCCTACTTGCTTAAACTCTTCTTTAGCGTGCTGATATGCATACTCTTGTTGATCTGCTCGCAGCCAATAACTTCCGTTCAGGCAACTCCACCGATGGAGATTGCAAGTTCGGGAGAAGTACCACCTGATAGAAATATTGTCGCAGAATTTGGGAAGCTTTTCGCGGATTGGAGCGGGAAAGAGAAGGCGGTCAATGCCGTGGGTGCGGGCGAGATGAATCCCGGCAATGGTGAAAGCAATCCAGGGAATAGTGTAGAAGAAAAATTCGTTTACCTGACATTTGATGATGGTCCTGACCCTGATTGGACACCCTTGGTACTTGATATGTTGGTGCGTCACAATGCTCAGGCAGCCTTCTTTGTGGTTGGGCGGAGCGTCAAAACCTATCCAGAAGTGATCCTGCAGATGGCACAGGCGGGACAGATGATCGCGAACCATAGCTATAATCATGTCAGTCTCAGTGAACTTTCATGGCAGGGTTTTTATTATGAGCTAAAAGATACGGAAAATGCGGTGCGTGAGATCCTGACACCATATCCAGATCTTGAACAACAAGTTGGATTGTGCATACGGCCACCTTACGGGGATGTAAATGGGAATGTATGGACTTATGCCTACAGGCTGCAGTATGATGTGTCCATGTGGAGTCTGGATACATTAGATTGGACAGGATTAAAAGCTGAGGCAATCGTGAAAGCTGTAATGGATAAGGTAAAACCGGGCGCAATCATACTCATGCACGATGGGGGTAAGGACCGCTCAGAGACGGTTAAAGCACTGGGGTTGATTTTGCATGAGCTGACAATCCAGGGATACCATTTCCCTGCTTTATGCACGGCAACCGGGCAGGTCAGTCAGTAAACTGAAGATTGTGAACAGAAGAATTGGCATTTCTAAGGTTTGTAAAGGTTATCAAGACTTGAATCTAAGTAACGATCTCACACATTGTCCAATTAAACCACGCACTCTCAAATTCCACAAGGGTTTGATACCCTAAAGCAGCAAGGGGGCGAATGGAGTTTTATTCATCAAAAATATAACCGCTAAAAGATATTGACAAAAAGCAAGAAGCATATTATTATATTGATATATAAAGATTTATATAGATAATATTACATAAGAGGAATGTTATGTCCCTAAAATACACTTTACTGGGATTTCTAAATTATGGACCTCAAACAGGTTATGACCTGAAGAAGCATATGGACAACTCGACTCAGTTCTTCTGGCATGCTCATCTTGGTCAGATATATCCCACATTAAAGAAAATGCTGGCGGATGGACTTGTTCAGTCTGTAGATGTTCCACAGGATGGCAAGCCAGATAAAAAAGTCTATGGTATTACAGAGAAAGGGAGCTCCACTTTTCTTAAATGGCTTGAGGATCCAATCATTCAGCTTACACCAACCAAGGACCTCGGCTTGCTACATTTTTTCTTTTCAGGTGTCTTGGAGAAAGAAAAGATCCTTGAGCATTTGAGTTTCTCATTAACCCTTCACCGAAAGAGATTATTTGAATATCAGCATGAAACTGCTGCTTATGTGCAGGAAATAATCAAAGAAACAGGATTGGAGCGCGAAGGTATGTTGTGGGAACTCTCTCGTCAGTTTGGCGAAGCTTATGAACGTACTTATGTTAAATATCTTGAAGATACGATGGAGGTCATAAGGAATAAAATGAAGGAAAGATCAGAAAAATTGGAAAAGGAGAAAAAATGAAAGTTCTTGCGCTTAATGGATCGCCCAGAGCTGAAAGAAGCAGCACATACCATATTTTAAAGCCATTCCTGAAAGGAATGCAGGCGGCAGGTGCAGAAACTGAGGTAATTCATATCCAGAAATTGAAATTGAAATCTTGCCTGGGATGTTATACATGCTGGCTCAAAACACCTGGTGTTTGTGTTCATAAAGACTCAATGTCGGAAGTGATTGAAAAATTCAACAAATCTGACTTGATTGTTTTCGGAACGCCCCTGTATGTATTTTCCATGTCTGGGATAATGAAGACTTTTTTGGATAGGTTGATTCCCCGACTGAATCCTGAACTAATCCCGCATCCAAAGATTGAAAACCTGACCACACATCCATCTAGACATGATTTGCCGGAGAAGATGTTTTTGATATCTCCCTGCGGATTCCCGGAATTCGAACATTTTGACTCATTAGTAGCTACATTTAAGCAGTTTGCAAGGATGGCGGATATGGAGTACTTGGGAGAGATATTGCGGCCTAGCGCTGAAGCGCTAAGCAATGATGATATGCGGGGATTGTTCCAGTCGTATTACAGTCTGGTACAAAGAGCAGGAGAGCAGTTGGTGCTTAAAGGGGGGGTAGAGGAAGATTTGAGAAATCAACTCAGACAAAATCTTTTTCCAGGGAGCAAAGAGGACTTTTATGAAATGGCAAATGCATACTGGAAGATGAAAACCGAAGATGGAAAGAAGCATTAGAAAATAATTAATTACGAACAGAGGTGAAAACTATGGATATAAGAAAATTAAGCGTAAAAGAGATTCTCGGAGGAATGGCTTTGAGCTTCAATCCTGAAGCAGCTGGTGAGCTGACTGCTGATATTCAGTTTTGTTTGACCGGTGAAGAGCCCGGTGATTACTTCTTGCATATAGAAAATGGGGAATGCAAGTTCAGTGTGGGAACAGCAGAAAAACCCAACTTGATAATCCATACCGCTTCTGAAATCTGGAAAGCAATCAGTACGGGCGAACTAGATGGTCAGGCAGCATTCATGAGCGGCAAGTATAAAGTTAAGGGAGACTTCAGTCTCCTAATGAAGCTAGATAAATTATTCAAAACAGCTGATAAGGAGATTAAATCAAAAGATGAAAACGCCAGCTAACTTGAACATACGTCAAACCATAGAGGGCATGACATTGACTTTCAACCCCTCTGCTGCAAAGGGTGTGCAGGCAATTATTCAGTTCATTGTCAGCGGTAAAGAGCCAGGAGAATATTGCCTGTGTATTGAAAACAAGGATTGCACATTTCATCATGGGAAACTGCCCGACCCCACCCTTACGATTATTACCCCCTCTGGGGTATGGAAAAAAATAAGTCTGGGTGAACTTGACGGACAGGAAGCATTATTTAAAGAGCTTTATAAAGCTGAAGGGGATATCAGTCTCCTCATGAAGTTGAACAGCTTGTTCATGCTTGAATCTGAGTCTGAGTCTGGTGATGCCTTGGATGATTATAAAGCTCCACCGGAACAGCGTCCGGCAGGTCCATTAGCCATAAAAGGTATGACCTGGATGTCAATTGCGTTTATTCCCTGGATCCTACATTGGTCAACTTTTGATATTCCAAATCTAAGCACCTGGATAAGTGTCGGCATACCCTTAATCCTTGCAACTGTGCTTGTTATCTACCGCATTAGATATAACAAGCCAACCTGGATGGAGTGGGGAGGGTTAGGGTTCTTTGCTTTTTCTGCAGTAATGATACTTGCAAAGCCATCTTTTTTCTCAAAGTGGGGATCACTTTACAGTTCAATTATGATGGGCATGCTTTGGTTTTCCACGCTTTTATTTCATCGAATGCCTCTTTGTGGAGAGTATTCCAAATGGGGATATATCAAAGCGCTGTGGAAAAACAGCATGTTCATTTATCCTAATGCAATTATCACACTAATGTGGGGTTGGGAGTTCCTCTTATCCACGTATTTTGGAATTGCTGCAGTACTTGTACGCGATGTATCGGGTGTGTTAATGGTTTCATTAATAGTCATTCGCTACCTTTTAATGGTTCCAGCTTATATCTTTACGGATTACTATCAAAAGAAAGCGTTGGAATTGAAAGTGAATGATTTTGAGAGATCAATTGCAAGATTCAAGGTAATTGCAAGCATCGGCATTTTGGCGGCGGTTATTGAAATATGTTTGTTGATTATTTTGTAAAGATTAGCATATAAGGCGATGTTTATAACTTAATAATCTTTCCCGTTTATGTTTGATGCGATTCTCATGTGAAACTATGGAGACAACAGATACAATGGATGCTAGTATATGCAGCAGGTAACATGTCAATAACTTTGGATCATAAGTTTGTTGTTTTTACCTTGCAGGCACTATCAACCTCCATCAACTACCCAATAATAAAAAGGCTACTTCAATAGCCTTTTTATATAATGTTTTGTAAGGCCCACAACATTAAGGCACTCAATAAAGACTTGTATTATTATTGAATCTATGATAAATTATGGATGCCAGACGTCTGGGTGCCCCCCTCATCCAGGCGTTTGACATTTAAGATTACGGAATGTTTCTCAACAATAAAAGGCTGCAAGTATAATTTTTCTAAGTGTATGAAGGAAGTAGAGTGAGGGTTTAAATGACAGCGTGTAGATTTCAGGTGCGAGAGTGCAGCAATGCGGATTGTCGCTTACGTTTTCCCCTTAACCCACAGACACATAGCGGTGCTTACTGTCCGCGCTGCGGTGAGCCAACGGTATTGGTGAAAGAAGTGCTTGAACAAGCGGGTTGCGGCGTAGCGGAACCACAAAAGGGCGCAGGCACGGCAGGGTTGTTAGATAACATCCGCAGCAGCTTTAACGTTGGGGCAATGTTCCGCACGGCTGACGGAGCGAGTTTGGGTTATCTGTATCTGTGCGGGATCACACCCACACCTGACGAAAATGATAAGATCAGCAAGACCGCTTTGGGGGCTGAAGAGAACGTACCCTGGAACTACTATGCTAATGCATTGGATGCAGCCGCGATGCTTCAGGAGAGGGGTGCCCGGTTGATTGCTTTAGAATACACCAGGGATGCAATCCCGCTGTATCACTATCGAATAAAACCTGAAGATGGGCAGCTGACAGTTTTGGTTGTCGGCAATGAACTTGCCGGTATTGATCCGGGATTGAGGGAGATGTGCGAGACTGTTTTATACATTCCGATGCGCGGGGAAAAGGGATCGCTAAATGCAGCAGTTGCTTTTGGTATTGCTGCCTATTGGATAACAAATGCCGCTGAAACATGAGTGGGATTCGTTATTCAAGGACTATAAACAGGATTGAAGCCAATATAATCGGAAGGTTTATATCTTTTAATAAAGATGTGGAAACAAGCTGGTTATTTAGATGTGTTAAAATAAAGAATGGGCAGGGAATATAACAGATTTCTTTTTATCATATGAAGTATTAATCATTTATTTGGAGCTTGGAAAGAGTAAGGGAAGTTTATGATTGTTACAGAAGGTCTAGCTAAAGTATTTAAAATTGGTAAGAAGGGCAAAGAAGAGATCGTGGCAGTGGATTCACTGAGCCTTTCTGTCAAGGAAGGCGAGGCTTTTGGATTCCTGGGACCTAATGGTGCGGGGAAAACTACAACTGTGCGGATGTTGACTGGCCTGATCGCACCGACACGCGGAAGGGCAAGCGTGAATGGCTTGGAACTGGGGAAGGAAAACCGTGCGATCCGCAAATGTGTAGGCATCTTGACGGAAAGCCCTGGAATGTACGAACGTCTGAGTGCCGAAAAAAACTTGAGCATTTTCGCAAGTTTATATGACGTTGAAGATGTGCCTGGTCAAGCGAGAAAATTCCTGCAAATGCTGGGTTTATGGGGGCGGCGTCAAGACCCGGTGGGCAGTTTTTCAAAAGGGATGCGCCAAAAACTGGCAATCGCACGTGCATTACTGCACGACCCCAAGGTGCTCTTTATGGACGAACCGACGAGTGGATTAGATCCAGAAGCAGCCAAGATGGTGCGTGATTTTATTGAAAGCTTGAAAGCACGCGGGCGGACGATTTTTATATGCACGCATAATCTGGACGAAGCAGATCGCTTATGCGACCGGATTGGCATTATTAAACAGCGTTTGATCGCGGTGGATACACCTGCGGCACTGCGCCAGCGCCTGTACGGCAGGAAGGTAGTATTCCATCTACGGGAGCTGAACTCAAAATGGGTGAAAGTAGTAAGCGCGCTGCCTTTTGTCAAAGAAGTGCGGGCTATAGGTGAAAAGTTGGTGCTTAGTTTGGAAAATCCTGACCGCGATAATCCTGAGATTGTGCGCTGTTTGGTCAAAGCTGGGGCAGATATCCAATTTGTCGGAGAGCTCCGTCACTCATTGGAAGAAATTTATCTGGAGACACTGCGAGACATAGAGGACGAGAGATGATGATAAAACATATTCAAACGATCATCGATAAAGAATGGGCTGAAGTTTTCAAGAATCGCATGGTGCTTTTTACGATCATTTTTATGCCGATGATCTTTACAATACTGCCCTTGGTCATGCTGTATGTGATGGGAGAGGCTGTTGGCGATATGAATGGTGGAGCTGCGGATGTGCCGCAGGCATTTTTGGCTACTTGTGGTGATTTGAGCGGCGGGGAATGTATGCAGATCTATTTGGTGAATGAATTTTTAATCTTGTTCATGTTGATACCTGTGATAATTCCAGTTACAATCGCAGCTTACAGCATTGTAGGTGAAAAGACCACTCACACCCTGGAGCCGCTGCTGGCAACACCAATCAGCACAGTGGAATTGCTGGCGGGTAAGAGTTTGGCGGCTGCTATCCCGGCGATCCTGGTGAGCTGGCTTTCTTTCGGGATTTTCCTGCTTGCGCTGCCTTTGATCGGGATTTCGCGGGGGGTGCGTGCCTATATTGGCGGGCCGATATGGCTGCTGGGAGTGCTTGTGGCGGGACCTTTAATGGCTGTGGCATCAGTGAATTTTGCGTTATATATTTCTTCACGCGTTAACGATCCACGTGTTGCTGAGCAGATCTCGATGGTGATCATGGTGCCGATCCTGGGCTTGTTATTTGCTCAGTTGGCAGGTTTGATTGTGATAAGCGTGGGGGTGATGTTAATTATTATTCTATTGTTAGCATTGATTGATGTGGGCATGATCTATCTTGGCGTAAGGATATTCCAGCGTGAGACGATCTTGACCCGCTGGAAGTGAGTATTTGGTTATGAATTATAAAAAGATTCTAAAAACGTTATTGGCTAGTTTAATATTGGGCTTAATGCTCGTTACTACAAACATTGGGCAAGCATCTGCGCAAGAGATTTTAGGTGATTATAGTGTGCATCTGGGGAAGGATTTTGGATATGGTGCAGGCAGTAATGTGCGCGGGACTTTCAGCATAAGTGTGCGCGGCAATCAGGAAGATATTCAGCAGGTCATCTTTATGGTTGATGGCAAAGAGATGATCACAGTCATTGAAGAACCCTTCAAGTTCCAATTCAAGACCGACGATTATGGCTTTGGGTGGCATGACCTGAGCGCAGAGGTAGTAACGCTGGATGGCGAGACCGTCGTGACAGAGTCAGTGCGTTACAAATTCCTTTCGCCGGAAGAAGAGAGCAGTGGAATTACGGGGATAATATTACCTATTGGCGGTATTATCTTGGTGGTGCTGGTGATAAGTGCGCTGATTCCCTTACTTGGCAAGCGAAAAAGCGAGAGGACAGGGGGTAAACCGAGGAGCTATGGCATGATGGGTGGGACGATCTGCTCTAAATGTGGACGACCCTTCCCACGCCATGTATATGGCTTGAATATGTTGGTAGGACGGCTGGACCGCTGCGATTCCTGTGGCAAATGGGTGATGACAACGCGCGCCACGCATGAGCAACTGGCGGCAGCAGAAGCGGCCATTGCTCAATCAACTGAACCTGTTGCAGTGAAGGATAATGGGGTTGACCAGCTTGAAGCATCGAAGTATGTTGATTCGCTATAGAAAAAACGTAAGGAAAAAGGACTTTAGTATTCTAGTGCATCCTGGTTTGCCGAGAGGGTTTTCCGGTGGTAGAATCGGATTAGATTAAAGTATAGTTTTATTGGAGGTAGTATGGCACAGCAAGAAGTAAGTTTTGCTGTCAAGAAGGGGCTTGCGCAGATGCTTAAAGGTGGTGTGATCATGGATGTGGTGACACCGGAGCATGCCAAGATTGCTGAAGAAGCAGGCGCTGTCGCTGTGATGGCGCTGGAGCGCGTTCCAGCTGATATTCGTGCCGATGGCGGCGTTGCTCGCATGAGCGACCCTGAATTGATCTTGAAGATCAGACCCAATAAGGGCTGCTTGCCATGCACATCTTTTGATAATAAGATCGCACCCGCACAGGTACCCCAAATCATGGACACAGTAAGTATCCCGGTGATGGCAAAATGCCGCATTGGTCACTTTGTCGAAGCACAGATTCTGGAATCGCTTGGTGTCGATTATATTGATGAATCTGAAGTTTTAACTCCCGCCGATGTGGCGCATCATATCAATAAGCATGATTTCAAAGTGCCGTTCGTGTGCGGATGCCGGAATTTGGGTGAGGCACTGCGTCGTATCGGTGAGGGCGCGGCGATGATCCGCACAAAGGGTGAGGCAGGCACAGGCGATGTGGTTGAGGCAGTACGGCATGCGCGCAGCGTGTTTGGAGAGATCCGAATATTGCAGAATATACCTGTGGAAGAGTTGATGGCTTTTGCCAAGAACAGCGGTGCGCCGTATGAACTGGTCAAAGAGGTTCATGAGTTAGGGCGCTTACCAGTGGTAAATTTTGCAGCTGGCGGGATTGCTACTCCAGCAGATGCTGCTTTGATGATGCAGTTGGGTGTGGATGGTGTTTTTGTTGGCTCAGGTATTTTCAAATCCGGTGATCCAACCAAACGTGCGGCGGCGATCGTTAAAGCCACAACTCATTATAAAGATGCCAAGATCCTGGCAGAGGTAAGCCGAAACCTGGGCGAGCCAATGGTAGGCAGGCAGATCTCAAATATCCCTGAACAAGACCTGATCGCTGATCGGGGCTGGTGAGTAGCCTCACGCTGTTAAAAGCATCATGGAAATAGGAGTTCTTGCCTTACAGGGTGATTTTGCAGAGCATTTAGGTATATTGACCCAGATTGGTGTAAAGGGGCGGGAAATACGCCTGCCAGAGCAGCTAGAGGGCTTGGATGGGCTGATCATACCGGGCGGCGAGTCTACCGCGATTGGGAAGATAGCTGTGGATTTTGGGCTGATCGAACCCCTACGGCAATTTGGCCTAGAAAAAGCGATTTGGGGTACCTGTGCGGGTGCGATCTTATTATCAAAAGATGTGCATGGCAAGCAGCCCTTATTGGGTCTGATGGATATTACTGTCGCCAGAAATGCTTTTGGGAGACAGGTTGATAGTTTTGAAATTGACCTTAGCGCACCGTTTTTAGAAGTGCAAGATGGGGAAGCAAAATCCTATCGTGCGGTTTTCATTCGAGCGCCGATAATTGAATCGGTATATGGCAGAGCGGAAGTGCTGCTAAAAGTACCGCATGGTCAGATCGTAGCGGCTAAGCAAGGCCGTTTATTAGCCACCTCATTTCATCCGGAATTAACCGAAGATGATCGTTTCCACCGCTATTTTTTGGAGTTAACCCGATAAACATTCATCCCTTTGCCTGGCGTGATCTGCCATCCCTGTTTAATACAAATTCGAGACTGTATGTTTTAGATACGATCCTGCAGTTAACGCGCGGGAATCCGCTTGCTTTGGGTAACCTTTTAACGGCAATCAATCCAGCATATGATGTGCTGACTGCGGTATGTGAACCGGATGAGAGCGGAAAACGACTGATAAGCCAAATTCGTTTTCAGATAGGCTCGCAATCGGCCAAACTTGGTTTCCTGATCTTGGATGAGGATGATGAGGGTGCCATCACAGCGCTGCTTGAGGAGATGATCAAAACAGCAGGAACATGGGGGGCGCTCAATGTTACCTGCGAACTAGAGAGCGACGCACTGTTTTATGGGGCTTTCCGACACGCAGATTTTAATGTTTGGGCCAAGCAGAAATTTTGGCGATTTAAACGTGTGCCAAGGGAATATATGGCAGGGAAATTTCAGTGGCGTGTTTGGCACAGCGACGATGCAAGAGCTATGCGCGGGCTATATAATGCGGTAATCCCCAAGCTATTTCATAATTTAGAACCACTTTCTCTCAGAGCCATGTTGGGCATGGTCTACTACAATGCTGAGGGTGTTCTGCAGGCTTATGCAGATATGGTCTACGGACCTAGAGGTATATGGATACTACCCATCATCCACCCTACAACAGCCGACAAACCCGAGGTGTTGCTTGGCCTGTTATCAGGATTACCTTTTCCAGGGAAGAGACCAATTTATATGTGTGTGCGCTCATATCAGCCTTGGTTAGAGGGTGTTTTAGGCCGGATGGATGCTGAAGTAAGCCCTGAACATGTTTTGATGGTTAAACACCTGGCAATTAAGCAGAAAGTAAGCAATAAATTGGAAGTGCGGTCACTCGAAAGCGGACACGCTGACACCGGACTGCCTGTTGTACATTTTGAGCAGAAGGATGCACATTAAAACATGGGGTGTCTTGGAAGATTTATCTAACTGCATTTGAGTTTGGCGATCAGATTCTAAAGCCTGGTGTAGAATCCATTCAAAGCAGTGTGTAATAGATTCGTTAATCCTTCAGTCATGTATGATGATTTCGCGATAAAATATATATTACTGAATTTATGGAAATTATGGATGAAGGTAAGTCAAGTAGAAAAATGAGTAAGACACAAAAAATCACAGACGATCTTGAAGCACTGCTGAGTGTTCTTCCAACGCCTGTCGCTGAGAAAGTTAATATCCTAGATGATAGTGATAACTTATTGGAAGTTGTCATGGATCTAGGGCGTTTTCCTAAGGCGCGTTTTGTAGGACGAGAAGTTGTGCTCTATGAAACTGAGGTAAGTCAAGCCGATCTGGATTTAGTTATCGAGCGTATTGGTGATTTCGACGCAGATAATCGTGCGGGGATGGAGCGAACGCTGCACCGTATTTCAGCGATTCGCAATCGGCGTGGGTGTATTGTTGGTTTGACTTGCCGTGTGGGTCGTGCTGTTTATGGGACAATCGCGATCATTCAGGATCTCATAAAATCCGACAAGAGCATTCTGATTTTGGGCCGACCGGGTGTTGGTAAAACAACAATGCTGAGGGAGGCCGCGCGCATTCTGGCAGAGAGCAAACGGGTGATTGTTGTAGATACTTCGAATGAAATTGGCGGTGACGGGGATGTTCCCCACCCGGCGGTTGGCGAGGCACGCCGTATGCAGGTATCTAAACCTTCGCTGCAGCATGAGGTGATGATCGAGGCGGTAGAGAACCACAACCCTGAGGTGATCGTCATTGATGAGATTGGACGTGAATTGGAAGCTCAGGCAGCGCGCACGATCGCCGAACGTGGTGTGCAGTTGATTGGTACTGCACACGGCAACACCCTTGAGAATTTGCTGCTAAACCCAACACTTTCTGACCTGATTGGGGGAATTGAATCGGTCACGCTTTCTGATGATGAAGCGCGGCGGCGCGGCACCCAAAAAACTGTGCTCGAACGCAGAGCACCGGCTACTTTTGACATCCTGGTTGAGATACAAGATGGCCACCGCATAGCGGTGCATGCGGATATCTCTGCATCAGTGGATGCGATGCTGCGCGGTTACCCGCTCTCACCAGAGATTCGTTTTCGAGATGCTAAGAACAAGATCCACATTCAAAGGGCAGCAGCTCCTACAATAAATACAGCTTCTCAATCTTTGCGGCGAAGCGACGGTATGAAGAAAGCCCCGTTCCAGCGCAATAATGGCAATCAAAGGCGGCAGATAACCTATGATACTGTGGTTGATGAGATGTCCGGAGCCGCGCAACAGGAGCGACCCATCAAGAATCGTAGTATTTATGCATATGGTGTGGCTCGCAACCGCTTAATCCAAACTGTGAAATATATGGGTGTGCCAGCGAGGATCGTGCGAACCTTGGAGGAAGCAGACACATTGGTAACCTTGCGGCGTTATTACCGCGAACGCCAGCGACCGATTGTGGAGGCTGAAGAGCATAATATTCCGATATTTGTTTTGAAGGCAAATACAGTTCATCAGATGGAACAATTTTTGGCAGATCTGTTCAATCTACGTTTGCCTGTGGATAAGATCGATTCTCAATTGGATTTGACCGATCAAACTCAGGCAGCGATTCAAGCTGTTTTGAATGGCGAAAAGTATATGGACCTGCCTCCGGCAGCATCAACGATCAGGCGCTTACAGCACGACATGGCACGCAAAGCGCATCTGATTTCACAATCCTATGGTAAGGAACCTAACCGGTATGTAAGGATATTTAGGGATTAGCCTATGTTCATAACGCTTGAAGGACCAGAGGGAAGCGGCAAGACCAGCCAGATGTCTGATCTCGCCAAATATTTGCGGGAGCAGGGATATGAGGTTATCACCACGCGTGAACCTGGCGGCACATCAATCGGGGACCAGATTCGTAGTGTTTTGACAAATCTGGAGAATACTGAACTTATGCCGCGTACGGAGATTCTGCTCTTTTTAGCAGCCCGAGCACAGTTGGTTGAGCAGCTGATCAGACCAGCCTTGGGAAATGGCAAAATTGTGCTCTGCGACCGTTATGGGGATTCCACCCTGGCTTATCAAGGTTATGGTCACCAAACAGATTTGAACTTGTTAAGGCGCTTGTTAGCATTTGCTACAGGCGGGCTAAAACCTGAGTTGACGCTTTTTTTGGATATTGACGTTGAAACAGGTTTGCAGCGTAAAGTTCGTGCTGATGAGTGGAATCGTCTGGATGCTTATGAGGTTGCATTTCATCTGCGAGTACGGCAGGGATATAAGACACTCCTCGCCGAGGAGCCTGAGCGCTGGGTGCTGATCGATGCCAGCCAGCCGCAAACTGAAGTGCAAAACATGATGCGGCAGGCGGTCATGACTAGATTAAAGATGTAATAGGTTTGGACTATTAAAAAGTTTATGTTAAAAATTTCACGTGCTACTCTAAATCAATAAAGAGTGGTTTAGTATTGTCAAAGAAAGGTAAAAACATGTTTTCAAAGAAGAATATTTCAATTGCAGTATTGGTTTTAATGATGTTGTTGACTAGCTGTAACTCCAAAGTTACAAGCACTGCTCCAGCTGGTGGTGGTGAAGAAACGCCAGTTTTATCTCGGACTGGTGTTAATTTAGAGGATATATTACCGACAGAACCGTTGCCATTGGTAGATGACTCCGGGAAGATGGTCTGCGAAGTGAGCGCCGGCTTATTTCCCGAGTTAACCGCGGAGCAGGAGGAGATTCTTGCTGTGTTTGCTCCGATAAGTGAAGCGGATTGGTCGAAAGGTTCTAATGATCCGATCTTGACGATCATTGAATACAGCGAATTTCAATGTCCTTATTGTGCAGCCTTTAATGATACTTTGGATGAGCTGCTTGAAGCTTATCCTGAAGATGTACAAGTAGTCTTTCGTCATTTCACGCTGAATTCTATTCATGATAAAGCCCAATTAGCATCGCAGGCTGCTGAGGCAGCTGGTTTGCAAGGAATGTTTTGGGAGATGTATGATGTTCTTTTTCAGGAGGGTCCGAACTGGTCCATGATGAGCGTAGAGGAATTCACAGGTTGGTTGGAAGAAAAAGCGGATGAGATGGGTTTGGATGCTTCGCAGTTCATGGAAGACTTGAACAACGAAGAAATTATTATGAAAGTTGAAGAAGCAACAGCCACTGCAATGAATATCGGCTTAGGCGGAGTACCTTTTGTACTATTAAACGGACGGCCCTGGGAGAGCTCGCGCGATTTTGCGACTCTCTCTGCGATTATAAAGATCATCAAATACGAGGAGAATTTGTATACTGAGTGTCCGCCATGGGTGATTGACACTGAAAAATCCTACACTGCCACAATTGAAACCGAAAAAGGTGATATTGAGCTGGAACTCTATGCCGATAAGGCGCCCCTGACTGTCAATTCATTCGTTTTTCTGGCGCAAGAAGGCTATTTTGACGGGATTACATTTCACCGCGTCATAAAGGATTTTATGGCACAGACAGGAGATCCGAGCGGGACAGGAATGTCAGGTCCCGGGTATTGGTTTAGAAATGAAATTAACTCTGATTTGATATTTGATTCAGCGGGTGTGTTGGCTATGGCTAATTCGGGCCACGATACAAATGGCAGCCAGTTTTTCATTACCTATGAGGAGCAGCCTGCTCTGGACGGCAACTACACGATATTTGGCAAAGTAATCTCGGGGATGGATGTTTTGGAATCGATAACGTTACGTGACCCGTCGCAAGATCCTAATTTGCCAGATGGCGATATGATCATTAAGATAACGATTGAGGAAAAATGAGCTTTACAAGCACCAGTAGAGAGCAGCCAGATCAAGGTTCAAAGGATTGGCGCTCAATCCTTCAGATCGTTACAAGTTTTTTGGCAGCCATTTGGATGTTTGGGCAGGCTTTTCTACTCTTATTGGTGTGGATATTGGGGTTTATTGTGCCAGAGCTTGTCGGTACTGAAACAGGGATGCTTTATTCTCTGGGTTTAGTTTCAGGCTTGATAGGCTTATTGGTGCTGCCATCTGGATTGACTGCGCTATCCAGTGTGCGGAGGCGTCCGCTGCCCAAATGCTTGGACATGAGCTCACTGCGGCTGGGAAAAATTGTCAATCTATCCATCCTCGCTTTGCCAGTGATATTAGCATTAGGTTGGCTGGCAGGAAGTACAAAAGCGCTTTCCACATTCTTGCTGCCCCCGCTGGGCATTTTATCGATTTGCATTCCGGTGCTGTGGATGATCAATTATGGGCAACGGGGTTTCTCAAGTGGAAGCCCGCAGCATAAATGGGGTATTTTTGGCTTCAGTTTAACTATCAACCCATTACTGATCATTATTATTGAACTTATAGCGGCTTTGGGCGGCTTAGTCATATTTGGAATTTGGGCGGCTTCAAACCCGAACATTGTTAATATCCTGACTGACCTGGGGAGGCGGATCTCCTTGGCTGGGAATGATGTCGAGCAGACGCTAAGGGTGCTGCAGCCATACTTAACCCGACCGGGCGTGATCTTCTGGGTTATAGTTGCTGTTGCTGGTATTGTTCCGTTGATCGAAGAGATGTTCAAAACTCTTGGTGTTTGGATGTTGTCGGGGCGCAAATTATTACCAGAGGAGGGTTTTGTTGCCGGTTTGCTTTGCGGGGCAGGCTTTGCTCTTGTTGAGGGTCTTTTCAATCTTAGCAGCATTACCGGTGGTGAAGGTTGGTTAATCCTGGTCATGGGGCGAATGGGTAGCAGTTTATTGCATGTATTTACTGGAGGCTTGATCGGATGGGGGTTGGCTGCGACCTGGCGGGATGGCAAGATTTTTCGATATATTGGCAGTTATCTGCTTTCAGTTTTAATCCATGCACTCTGGAACCTGCTTGCAGTGAGTGCAGCTTTCTTCCCAATGATCGTTTTTCCTGAAAAGGTGATTAGCTCCAGGGAAGAGTTGTTATTTTACATCCCGCTTGTGATATTGGGAGTGGTTTTATTAGCTGCATTCATCATATTTACACTTTATATTCGCAAGCAACATCATCAGACTGCAGATGAGTTAAAAGTAAAAGCTGAATCATAGTTTTATTGAAAGATTATTGCAATTTATCGTTTGAGTTATTTTATTCTGTAGGAAGCATCAAAATTGGAATAGAACCTTTAACTCAGATCAGTGTTAATTACTCAGAAGGATTAACCAATATATGAATAAAAAACAAATCATGGGCGTTGTCCGACACCTTGCGAAACTAATC
>Ga0255400_10007_pt1 | contig 20286 bp, 18 predicted proteins | sample ANMaggSeSYBR01G7_FD_182117 | JGI IMG/M metagenome (GOLD analysis project Ga0255400, IMG submission 182117) | Sediment cell enrichment communities from methane seep in Santa Monica Basin, California, United Staets - ANME aggregate JGI... | ecosystem: Environmental > Aquatic > Marine > Cold seeps >... | reverse complement strand
GTTTTGAACGGATACAATCCGCTCTATCTGCCATGACCCACCCATAATCGCCGGACCGCTTAATGCCAGCAAAAATGGGACCTCATATGAAAAATATTGAAGTAATGAACGATTACCACCCAAGATACTGTAAACGCCTACGGATACCCACCCTGCAAGAAAATAAGCCAGTGTTGGGATGCCCAATAAAAATAATACAACGATGAAATCTCCTTCAAATGAAAGAGCGCTATATCCAGCAATCGGCACATATAAACCCGCGGTAAGGACTGCCGCAAGAGAAATTACAGGAAGGAGTAATGCCACAAAAGTCTGACTGCCAGTTGGCATCACATCCTCTTTCCCGAGTAGTTTTATAAAATCAGCCACCGGTTGATACCATGGAGGCCCTACTCGACCCTGAAAGCGAGCAATAATTTTTCGATCCAGCCAATCAAACGCCCAACCGCAAAACAGCAAGAATGCAAAACCGGGGAAAATCAATAAATTAAACAAGCTTTTTATGACATCAGGAATGATATCCATCGTTCAATGCTTTTCCTTTAATTATCTATCGATCAGCACAAGCAATACATAAATCAACACCCGATAATATAACAGGGGCATCAGCTAAATTTACATCCCGTAACTGTTCAGGCAATGTACTTAAAGCAGGCAAGGTTGGTGTCCTGATCTTGATTCTAGCTGGCTGATCGCTGCCATCACTCCGAATGTAATAGAACAACTCCCCTCTCGGCGCCTCAAACCGGCTAACCACTTCTCCAGGTGACACTCGACGTTTGGCTTTAACAGAAATATCTCCCGGGGGTAATTGGGAGAGAATCTGTTGAATCAAACGGTGACTTTCCCGTGTCTCCATGATGCGCACCAGTGTCCTTGCCCATACATCACCATCAGTATGTGTGATTACATTAAACTCTAAGTTGTTATATGGTGGTCTGGGAACATCCCGTCTGACGTCAATGTCCACCCCAGAGGCGCGCGCAATTGGACCAACTACGCAATGCCGGCGAGCTACCTCTTTAGTGATCACACCAATGCCTTGCGTACGCAGGCGCACAGTCGGTTCGTTTTCAAATAGACCCAATGCAATTGTTAACTTCGGGGCTAATTCTTCTAATTTCTCACTAATCATATCCATCATCTTCTGGTCGAGATCTATTTTTACGCCACCGATTATATTAATTGTATGGGATACCCGTCCCCCGGACAGTTCCTCCATAATATCCAAAACGATCTCCCTGTCCCGCCAGGTATACATAAAAACAGTATCTAATCCAATGTTTTTTGCAAGAACCCCCAACCACAATAAATGGCTGTGAATCCGCTCTAATTCACATAACAAAGCCCTTATATAATGGGTTCTTAAGGGCACTTCTAAACCTAAGAGTGTTTCAACAGCATGGCTATATGCAGTCGAATGTACATGTGAACAAATGCCGCATATCCTTTCTATGAGATGCACCGCTTGTACGTATGTCCGTTCTTGGCAAAGGCGCTCAATACCCCGATGAACATAGCCAAGCCTCATTGAGCTTTCCAGCACACGCTCGCCCTCCACGGTGAGCAAAAACGAGATAGGCTCTTTCAACAATGGATGGTGGGGACCAATTGGTATCTTCAGTTTAGTCATCATGTTTTTCCTTCTTCTCCTTACGGAGAGGCCATCCTTTCACCCATGCATCCGAAAGCAACAAAACGCTTTCATCTTTTAGATCTGTGAAGCTTATGCCAAGCATTTCTGCAGCCTCTCGCTCATAAAACGCAGCCCCTGGAATTAAAGCTGTAATTGACTTGATCTGAGGATTTTCATACGCCAGTCGCGCACAAATGGTTAACCCATGGCCCAACCAGAAATGATACAAAAGTTCAATTTGACTACCAGTATCTTGACCAGTTATCGTTGATAAATGCCAGGTTGAATCGTCTTCCATAATAAATTTCACAAAGTCGAATACTTTATCAAAAGGTATTACAACCCAGGTTTCATCTTCTGGTAATCTTCGAATATCGAAAGGTCCAACGCACTCGATTTTCGTTAGTATATCCTGCAACCAATTTAATTCCACTTATAATCCTCTCATTATTAATCGATCGTCTCGGATAGCTTCAATATTCCTGCAATCACTGCTTCTGGACGACAGGGGCAGCCAGGAATATACATACTCACTGGAATTGCCTTGTCAATACCTCCGTGAATATTATAGCTGCCTGTAAAAACACCTCCCGAACAACCACAACTCCCAACTGCAATCACCCACTTCGGGGCAGGCATCTGGTTATAAATTTGAATTAACCTGTCCCTTGATTGTGCTGTTACAGGACCTGTGCAAAGCAAGACATCTGCATGCCTAGGAGATGCTTCGGCTAGAATGCCCAGCCGTTCAACATCAAACCGGGGGGTCAATAAGTCAACAATCTCAATATCACATCCATTACAACCTCCACTGTTGTAATGTAAAACCCATAAGGATTTCTTCCGTGCCCATCGGAGAATGGATTTGATAATACTCATAGGTGCCTCTTCGTTTTCATACTCTTACTCATGACATATCCGCTAGAACCAAGATGCTTACTCCAACACCAAAAAGATAAAACAAAGCAACCCAGAAAAATTCAAACGTGAAAGGCGCTGTTGAAATTACCAACCCGGCTACATGCAGGATGCCAAACATCAGTGCTAAACGGAAGAACGCTGCATAACTTACATATTTCTCTGGCAGCGGTAACCCCTCGCCACCGGTATAGGGAAGATATTTATCAGAATGATGTTCTCCCTTTGCAGCTAATTTCACACCAATGCCATTCAATCCAAGCGCTAGCAGAAAAAAGAAAATTATCGCTACCGGAGGGCTTAGCAAAATTTCCAACATAGTTTCCTCTACCTCACTTGGGCCCAAACCAAGCTGCCCAATCCATCCAATTAGTTGGTTGAATCCCAATCCACAATACAAGCGAACCTAAAATCACCAAAGATAAAATCATCACAAATGGCATTCTCTGGCTCTTTGATGATCCAACATCTCGGGATGATTCAGTAGCAAAAACCAAGCGCAACATGGGCAAATAATAACCCAAAGAGATAAGACTGTTTATCAGGAATAAAGCTATGCCAAGTGAAGCTAATATATTCTTTGCCTTCAAAGCTTCAATAATGACAACCCACTTTCCAATAAATCCTGCCAACGGAGGTATGCCAGCCAAACCTGCGATCGAAATAAAAAACACTATACGGGAAAACAACTCCCTACCGCGAGATAAGCGAACAGCCTCATCCTTTATCAATCCCAAAGACAGAAATGCAAGAGATTTCATCACCGCATGCCCAATAAAAATGAAAAATGTGGCAGACAATGCGTCTGGCATGTTAAAATATAGACCAATCCCCAGACTGAACATCATGTAGCCAGTATAGGCTATGGAAGAATATGCAAGAACCCGCTTTGATTTTTTCTGAGTAAGGGCTACAATATTGCCAACAAACATATTCAAAAGCGAACCGAGAATTAATATTAACCCCAGTTCCTCACCACTTAATCCCAACGACAGTCCAATGCCAGGCAGTATAAAAAGCGCACTTATTGAAATGACACCTGCCAGCAGACCGCTAACTGCATCGGGTGCATAATCATAAGCATCAGGCAGCCACCCGTGTAAAGGGACAAAACCTATTTTTAAGCCCAAACCAACAACAAAACATCCTGCACCAATTCGCCCCCAGAGCCCTGCAGAACCAGAAATGGCGCTCATTAATATTTGCCCGCTTTCCCGATAAACCAGCGCTAATCCAAGAAGCATCATCAAAGTAGCTGTGCTTCCCATGATCAGATATTTAAGAGCTGCTTGAACCGCTCCCCTAGATTTTCTGCCCACCATGATCATGCCGCAGGCAGAGATGCAAAGCAGCTCACTAAAAAGGTAGATATTAAACAAATCCCCTGCCGTCATTAATCCGTAAAGCCCAGATAAACTTAAAAGAACAAGCGGAAAGAATTGCTTTCGGTTAGTTATGATTTCCTGACTACCACTGGCAAAAAGTATCACACAAATTCCCACAGCCAAACTTATCCCAGAAAATACTACAGCCCAAGGGGTCGCTATTAGTACTGATCCTCCCCGACCTAAAGAACCCCAAAACTGGGTTTGTACTATGGATGCTTCAGCTTTCCCTGTTTGATCAAATAAATAAACCAGGCTGCCGAATGCAATCATACAGAGCACTACGGTCATAATTCCCAAAGAAAGCTGCGATGAACTGATCAGACGGCTAATCAGAAAAAGCAGGAATGCCCCACCTAATAAAATGAGGATAGGTAAACTTACAGGGTTACCAGGCGTCATTGAAGTCCATTCCCAAGCAGTAAACCTAAGCCGCGACGTGTCCAATCTAACAACACGCCAGGAAAAACACCGGTAGTGAGTAATAAAACAACCAGAATCATGGCAGGCAACAGGGACCAGAAAGATCTCTTTTCAATAGAAATATCCTCTGTGGGTGTTTTAAAAAAGATGCTTCCGAAAAACTTTAAAGCATAGATCACTGAAAGCAAGGAGCCGCTTATGGTAACAACGGTCAAGCCAATATCTGCTGCCTGAAAACCCCCGCTAAAAATCATCCACTCGCTGTTAAAAATGCCTAACGGAGGCATCCCAGCAATCCCAAGCCCGCCAATCACTGCACAAGCCGTCACCCAAGGCATTTTCCTCGCCAAACCTCCAAGTTCATCAATATTACGCCTGCGAGATGTTTCCAAGATGATACCCACAATCATGAACAACAAAGCTTTTACAATAGCATGATAAATAACATGCATGGAAGCCCCCATAACACCATCTCGTGTCATGGATCCAAGCCCAAACATTACATAGCCCATCTGACTGACACTTGAATAAGCAATAATACGCTTGATATCTCTCTCAGCAAGAGCCATCATCGCCCCGTAAATTTCAGATATCAAGCCAGCAATCATCATTGGAACCGCAAATGCACTTAGTTGCTCTATTGTAAAAAAGCTGTAAGGAAACCTTAGGATGCCATAAGTGCCCATGCTAAGCATGGCTGCCGCTAACATGATAGTAACAGGCATCGGGGCAACAGTATGTGCATCTGGCAACCAAAGATGAAGCGGGAAAATTGCCATTTTAGTACAGAACCCAATAAGAAACAGCACCATCACCAATGTCAAGATCTCAGGAGAGATACCAATGGGATTTGCGCGCAATACAGCCAAACTAGCGCTGCCGGTTTGTGAATAAAGAATCAGCAAGCTTACCAGAACCATCAAAGAACCAAAATGAGTGATAATAAAATACTTCAGTGCAATTGCCTCCCTTCGCTTCCCTTTTCCCCAAAGTAATATCAACCCGCACGATGCAACCAACATGGTTTCCCAAAAGATATAAAATAGAAACATATCATCAGCTAGGGTAGTTCCAGACATCCCCAGTCCAAAAAGCATGATGAGGATATAATAATATTTATTCTGTTTCAAACTATACGAATCACCCAGGCAAAACATGAGCGCGACCAGTGTGACTGCCAGTTCAGTTACCAGATAAGGAAATGAAAGCCAATCAAGCTGAATAAGGAATGAAATCCCCATAGATTGTATCCAGGGAAACCCAATACTAACACTCTGATTTGCCCGCAGCTGCGGAATTAGTGCAATCACAGATATGAGCGCCAGGACAATGCCACTCATTGCAACGACAGGCAGAATCCACTTCCTTTTCGGGCGCAAAAAAAGGAGCACGAACATTGTCCCGAGCGGTACAACCAAAACACTTATTAACAAAATCCTATCATATGTCATCATCTCTCCCTACTTTAATTCACCTAATCTGTTATCCAAACCCTGGACTTATTACCAGGAATAAAATGATCATAAAAAGCATCAGCGGAATCCAAAGAAGATTCCTGCGAAAATCTCTTTTCTCAAGTTTGTTCAATCCCTTACTCCCCTGCAAAAAAGTCCTGACCAAATAGTTCTCACCTTCGATGAAACCCCACTTTTCAAAAACCTGGAAAACTGCTAGAGTAAAACTATTTCCCCAGCGCATCAGGAAATCCATCGTCCCCATTTCATTGATACCCCGATTTTCAAGAACCTGGTAAACTGCCCGGTTAAAATTGTTTCCCCAGCGCATCAGGAAATCCATAGCCCCCATTTCATTGATCTCCCGATTTTCAAGAACCTGGTAAACTGTCTGAGTAATAATTTTTCCCCAGCGGGTCAGGAAATCCAAAATCCCAATTTCAATGAACCAATAGATTCTTTCAAAACCCTTTATTGCACCCCGCGCTATTACTTCCAGACCATTTTGAAAAAATCGCGGTCCCATTTTGTCATAGATTCCAACCACAATCGACTCAACTTTCCGACTTCTTTGGAAATCTTCAGGGACCAAGCCTAATTCTTTTACACCAGGCATAGAAGGTTTCTTGTAATTCGCCCAAATGATCATCAGTAAAATTAAAATAAATACCATGCCGAGTTGTTCCAGAGAATAATTATTTCGCACACTCAAGAAAATAATTAAATAAACAAACCCGCCCAATACACTAAGCAGGAAAACTACCCTATTGTTCCAGAAATTTCGCTCAGGCAGCAGTTCCAAACAGCTTCTTAATATAGTTACGATGATAAGACTCCACAAAACCACCTCCGATTTTCCTGAAGAAACAAGCACCAATGCCAACGCACCCAGTAATGAGCCTAAAACAAGCGGTGTCTTCTCCAGAAACTTCTCTCTGAGGAATTCCTCAAGGATGACAACAAGGAAAAGAATAATTCCCAGCCAAAAAACAAGATTTTTCAATAATGGATCAACCGCGATCAACGGTGTTACACGATACAATAAATACATCCCCAAGCTGGGCATAAGGATAGTAAATAACCAGGTTACCCCCCCCTTTTCGGATCCTTCGCCAAGCCTCATCCAGGCATAAAACGGCCAGACCCCCATTTTAACAAGCACAGCCAGGATGAACCCACATATTATCCAAGCCATAACGGGCGGAGGTATATCCCCGCTGACACTTAATGCTTTATCAATCTTCAAAGTTCCAGTCTGAATTCTGAGCAGAAGAATCCCGATCAACATCCCAAGATCACCCAGTTTTAAATAGAGAAAAACCGTCCGCGCTTTTTTAAATTCAATCCAAGTGAAATTTTTAAACAAGACGATCAGCGAAACGCTCAAACCCAGTAGTTCCAAAGCAATGTAGCGTAAGAGAAAGTTACTCGCAAAGAAAGCCAGATTTGAAAAACCCAATGAAACGATACTGGTTCCTATCACCCACCGCTGTGGGGGCATCTTTTTCTTTTCTAAGCCAAAGAGGAAAACCAATCCTCCAAACAATACTGTAACTAATCCAGCTATCATCCCTGATTTCGTAAATGTAAAATTAAGAAAATCGTTGATAAAGATATTTCTTGTTTCGTCGTAAAGTATGAGCTGGCATACTAAAATAAGAACGACTACAATAATAGTCCATCGTGTTAACCAACGGAAACTTTCCCGTCGGTAATACAGACAAGCTAGTACACCCACCACACCAGGAAAGACAAATAGTCCTGTCATAATGAGGAAATCAAAAATTTCAGCCATTCTCATCCGCCGGATTCACCCAATTTCTTTCTTTCCTAATTTCTAAAAGGTCAGTATACCTGGCTTTTTTCGCGATCTGAATAAGTAGAGATATAGCAATTGCTAATACAACAGCCTCCACAATCAATGCTGAAATTATTATCGCTTCCCCAATAAAAATATCCTGCCTGCGCCATCCTTCAGAAACAAGAATTAATATAATTCCTTGAAGCATAACTTTCATCCCAAGCACCTGCTTAAGGTAATTTCGCTGTGTAATCAACATCAAAATTCCCAAGATAAACTGAACTAAACCAAACGCTAGCAAGACTTCTGGAATCCAAACTTGGAGCTGCATGTTCATTTTCCCCCCTCATCCTTCATAGATGAGAAGATGACGGAAACTCCTAAAGCACCAGCAAAAAGTAACTCGACCTGAACAAATAAGTCAATCGTCCGATTGCTCCAGAACCAAACCCTAAAGTTAAACGCATCCGTATCTACTGCTTTCCCACCGAATAACATGAAAAGCAAATATCCCGCTGCCAGAAGAATCAGACAGAATATCAGCCATGCTATTTGATCACGTCTGGTCATCTTCTGCTTTCCCTTCCTTTGTCAGGCTGGTTGCTATTATCAAAAGGACTCCTACCAATCCCACTCCGACACTCAGCTCAAAGCTGCTTGCATATGGTGCACCTAGGATACCTAGAATTATCGCCAGAGAAACACTGCTTACCCCCAAGGCAATCAAAATAACTACAAATCTTTTTACAACCAGGATAATGATTGAAGATATGACCATTATGCAAGCCAGAGAAATGCAGGCAAATGTAAGAAAGTTCATCAAAATCCTTTCATCTCGACGATCTATAGTGTCGATATTAAACACACAGTTACAAACTCAGTTGATAGTATTAATCCCCAGAGATAATCAAAACCGGCTCACAGAACTAACGTGGGTCGGATGGTCAGCATATCTATATAAACGTGTGCCAAGTCAAATCGTCCTGTGGATAGCCATAGGGCGTTCAATTATGTTCTATATTCAGTCCTCAGGGTCATCCTTGATCGGCGATTTCCATTCTTGATGCGCAACAACTAATATATCTGTCATAAATGAGCATTATATAGTATGTTAAGTATTATGTCAAACATTTGATAATTGTTGCGCTCCCAGCAGCATCAACCAAAATACTCGAGCAACTTTTTCACTATGCGGCGTATTTCCAAACGAATTGGTGAGCAAACGATCATGGTTCAAGTTCGAAGCCAAAGAACTTGATAAGGTGCGATAGTCAGCTTTAGTTTTTGATCAGTTACGCTGAATTGCTGTTGGCTGAGTATATCGATAAATCGTTCTGCTTTGGCGATCGGGAAAGATCCAAGTTCAACTATAACTTCGCAGTTTTTGTCAGTGACATTATGCAGACAAAGAACCTGTCTCTCTCCATCGGGTGACGTACGGAGCAGGGCAAAAACAGACTTATGAACCGACAAAATCAGTTGTTCCCCAAACGGATGGAAAGCGGTATTGCTGATTCGTGCCTGCAATAACTTTCTGAACCCATTGAAGACATGGTAACGCAAAGACTGGGGATCAGCCAATTCTTTTTCCAGTTGGGAGCGTTCGAGTTTTTCTCGATTAATCGTGCGATGGTGCCCAGTCTGCTCGACACCCTCCGTCCAATTGCGCGACCCGAACAGGCTGTGGAAGTAGATTCCAGGAACCCCGCGCATGGACAGCATAATAGATTGCGACGCCAGGAAACGTTTAGCCACAATTACGGTATCACTTTGAGACGCTTGGGGATCCCGCAAAGCGTCCAAATAATTAATATTCAGTTCATAAGCACTTTGGCTGCCGTCTTCATTGCTCTTATAGGATACGAATCCCCCAAGGCTGATGACACGGGCGGTAACTTCATTCAAATCTTCCGGGCTGAGAATGTCCTTCACTGGCATGATGCCGATGCCATCGTGACCGGCCAGAAAATTGAAGAAGGTCGCCCGTTTGGATGGTAGTTCCAAGGTTGCTGCCCAATTCGAGAGCGTACCCACATCCCTTGTTTGAAAAGCATGCAATGTAAGCATGGGCAACGCAAAGTTGTAAACCATTTGAGCTTCATTGGTACCATCGCCAAAATAGGCAATATTGTCCTTATGAGGAACATTGGTCTCAGTGATGATGGCAACTCCGGGAGCAGCAATATCCAAAATGGTACGCATCAATTGAACAATGCGGTGGGTGCGCGGTAAGTTGATACAATTTGTGCCAAGTTCTTTCCATACATAGGTGACAGCGTCCAATCGGATAAATTCTGCCCCATGAGCTGCATAAAATAGCAAGATATCGATTACATTAATCAGAACCTCAGGGTTAGAATAATTCAAGTCAATCTGATCTGTCCCGAAGGTTGTCCACATCAATTTTTCACCCTCAGGTGTCTCAAAAGGGGTGAGCAACGGGGTAGCGCGCGGCCTAAAGACATGCGAGAGATCAGTATCTTTCTCTACAACGGTGAAATATTCCTGTAGATCAGGCTCCCCCCTTAAGAATCCCTGAAACCATGCGCTTTGAGATGAAATATGATTAATCACCGCATCGAACATCAAACGGAATTCATTCCTCAACTGGAATATATCATCCCAGCTTCCCAAAACGGGTTTGACTTGTTTGTAATCGATGACAGCAAATCCGTCATCTGAAGAATAAGGATAAAAAGGCAAGATATGAACTGTACTGACGACATCCGCCAGATGTTTTTTAAGAAACGCTGCCAGGGTTTGAAGAGTTAGTTGATTCTCTTGTTGAACCATATCTCCATAGGTAATTAAAATAGTATCCTGCTCGCTCACACAATCCTTGGAATCAGATGCCATAAGATCAGGATGCTCGGCTTTGAAACGTGTCAAAATCTTGAGAATGCGCTTTGTGAGCTGGGCAGCTTGTTCTTCGCCATAGATAAATTCCAAATGTTTGGAGAGTTGTTGTTCGGTAGTAATGCTCATGGCATTTCCCTTCGCTATTCAGGCAATAATTGATCGAGATACTTCCGAAGGACATCCAGCGAGTAATGCTTTTGCCCAACGTGAAAATTGTGCTCGACAGTTTTATGTCGGAATTGTTGATCTGTCAACAGAACTACGGCTTCGTCAGCCGCCCGTCCTATAACTTCAGGGGATACTTGCGCTAATCCTGCCTGGTCAACACTTTGGATATCTGCGCCTAGTGAAACGATTTCGAATCCTTTGCTACCAATGTCTTTTCGATAAACGGGGTATTCAAAGAGCGCGATAGGAAGGCGGGCGCGCAGCGCCTCTAAAAACTGGTTGCCCCACCCTTCCCACAAACTGGGATAAGTGACAAAATCAGCAAAGGCATAAGTGTCCCACAGAGAGTAGATTTTTTTACCCTGTCGAGTTTGGCGAGTATAATCAACCAGATTCTCTATGTGAAGCATATCCACCCCATCTCTTTGGGCTTTTTCCTTAAGCAGTCGAATATAGCATCCAACCACATCATCGCGGGCATAACCTGCTAAAACCAGAGCGATCCGACTGTCTTGTTTGAATTTCTGACCATTGTATAAACCATGTGCTTGAAGTTTAGCCCGTCTTGATGGCGAATTCAGCGCTTTGACAAAATCAATGGCCAGTTCTATCCCTTTGCGTGACACGATGCGGGTCGCTTGCAAAATCAGGATGTCGTTTTCTTTTAGCCCAATCCGCTCGCGAAAATCGACATTATAGTCGTCTTTTTCCCACGGTGACGCATCAAAGTCGAATACATTCGGCACAACGGTAGAGACTATTCCCTTACGTGCCAATAATTCCTTTTGCGCCAGACTATTGATGACCACGTGTTTAATTTTCGGGTCGCGCGGCGGAAGGTACTTTTGCGCCAATTCAATCGCCGCGTCGCAGGTCAGCGAGACACCGTCTCTACGCTCCCAGAAAAAATCGTGATTATGCACCAATGCAGGGATGTCAAATTCCCGGCGGACATTTTCCAATGCAATGCCAACGGCGGGATTCGACGCTACGCACCATACATTCTGCGGGACAATGAAATCAACCTTTTTCTCGCTAATAAATTCCCGAAAGCGTTGTTCAAGGATGCTGATCCAGCGTTCAAGCTCCGCTCTGTAGCCTTCAGCGTCGAAGTCACGCAATTCCTTAAAAGTATTGTAATTCAGAATTTCAATTGCCGGGATATGATGATACATTTCCTCAACGAGCGTCCCATCCGCTGAACCCAGATCGCCCGCACAGAGATGGACAGTATGCCCCATTTCTTCAAAAACGCGCTGCCATTTCTCAAGTTCCAACGAGACGCCGTCGGTGTGACCAACCTGATAGTGAAAAATCCCGATGTTCTTTGTTTTGTTCTTTATAGTCATCTCAAACCTTAAAATATAATATCGTTTGTCTGAATTTTGGCAACGCCAATTGCAGTATCTGCGCCGCCGTAATAGACGAAAAGCTCATCGCCGATAATGACTTGTCCGCAACTAAAAACAACGTTCGGCACATAGCCATTAACCTCCCAATCCAGTTCTGGTTCCAGAATGGGTTCAGGCTGCCGTGCAATAACCTTTGTGGGGTCATCAAGGTCGAGCAAGGCGAGTCCCAGGCTATAGTGATGGTCTTTGCTCACGCCGTGATAAATCAGCAACCACCCATCATCTGTCTTGATAGGTGGTCCACCAATGCCGATTTTTTCATTTTCCCAGGTTGAATCGGAGAGTACTTCCATCACCAGCGTGTGATTATACCAATGCTTTAAATCATCTGAAGTTGCCAACCAAATATTCGGCGGGCGACGGTGGAACATAAGATATTTTCCGCCGATTTTCTCAGGGAAGAGCGAAGCATCTTTATTTGGTTCATCCAGCATTACGCCGTGCCGCTGCCAGTCAATCAGATTTTTGGATGTTGCCAGACTGATACGATAATCGTCGTCAAATCGTCCGCCGTAGCCGGTATACATCATATAAAAAGTCTCGCCAATCTTGACAATGCGCGGGTCTTCAGGCCCACGCGCTTCCTGCGGGATATCATTCTTGAGAATTGAATGCTCCAGACGGTTGAAGTTAACGCCGTCCACACTGACCGCATATCCCAGACTGTTGATATATTTCCCTTGACTGCCGTTCGACGTGATGTCGGTAGCTCGGTAGATCATATGGACAAGACCATTGTCGCAGATAGCTGCACAGTTGAAAACAGCACTCGCTTCCCAATTATTCTCTTTCCTAGGAGTTAAGATTGGTTGGTCAGACACTCTTTTTAATTTAATCATTGTGTTGTATTCACCTTATAAAAGAAATTTAAAAACCGGGCAAATTGCCGTTCTTTGTCAAAGTTGGTATGCATAAAATGGACAGAGTTTCGGCTTATCTCCCGACGCAGGGATGGCTTCCGCCATAGACATAGAATCGCGTCTGCCAGCTTGTCGCTGTCACCAGGCGCAACGAGAAAGCCTGTTTCCTCGTCAATGATTACCTCCGGAATCCCGCCAAAATCCGAGGCGATGACAGGCGTTCCCATAGACATGGATTCGAGCAAGACATTGGGCAATCCCTCCTTAGCGATGCTTGGCAGAATGGTCATGTCCACGCGCTCAAAAACATATTCCGGCTGAGTGGTAAACGGGAAGAAACTGACACATCGCTCCAAATTCATTGTCTTGACCAGCGTTCTCAATTTGTCTTCATCTGGACCATCACCAACGAGCATTAAATGAGTATCAGGAAGATCTCCGTTTACTAGTTGAGAGACAGCCTCGAGCAATACCGCCTGTCCTTTGCGAGCTTCAAATGAGCCAACGCATCCCAAAATAAGCCTGGCTTCGGCTGGGAGTGGATACCGTTTCTGCGCTTCAGCATGCATCTCTGGCGACGATTGGAAGCGGCGAACATCTACACCCTGATAGATCAGATTAACTTTTTCTGCTGGAATTTTGTAGTTATCAATCAAATAGCTTTGCGTGAATTTCGCAATCGCAATCACAGAAGAGCGAACATTGTCATTTGGTTGATAAAATTCACGTTTGTACTCAGGGACGATTGTTCCAGTTTTGGGGACAAGATAAGTGGACAAACTGCTATCCTGAATACACTGGGCAGCAAAAGTGACACAATGAAAACCTTCGCGCGGGGGATGCACGGTGCAAAGCACTATATCGCAATTTTTCAGCGCATCAGCCCATATTTTTTTATGATGCGCCGATTGCTGAACCACATCATCCCAATCATAGGACACAATATGAGCCTTCGTTTCGCAAACCCGCTCAACAACCCAGCTCTTTTCTGGCGCAAGAAGCGTAACATCCTCACCCTGCCCCAAACAATAGCGAATCGTCTCCGTAACCCAAATTTGCGTCCCGCCGTGAAGGGGGGTGTCTTCAATGAAGCAAATATGCATAGTTTAGCCTTGCGGAATCAGGCGCAGTGTCAAAATTTGATATGGCTTAATGGCATAAAACACCCGCCGAGAGTCAAACTTCAAACGTTCCTGATTTTCCTCCAGAATATTCGCTCGCCAGGCTTCCGTGAGCGGGAAATTGGTCTTCAAAGTAAACTCTCCGCGTTTTCGCTGACTTTCGTAAAGGCGAACGATAAACCCGCACCCGTCCTCCGCTTTTTTAATCGTTTCGATAACGATATTGGGCTGATCTACGGCGATGAAAGACTCCGCTCCGCTCTCCGGGACGCCCGCTTCTGTTTTTCGGGCTTTATCTTGATAAATAATGATAGGATCGTTTAACGCGTAAGCCTCAGCAATGGTGTGCTCACCCAAGCCTCCAATGTGCGGAAATAGGCTATATGTGAAACGATGTTCACCCAAATCCGCATCTGGGTCCGGTGCTGTCGTGCCGCGCAGCAAGGTTAAGCGCATGGTATTGTCGCGAATATCGTGGCCATACTTACAATCATTAAGCAAGCTAACGCCATAATCGCGTTCGCTCATGTCAACCCATTTTTGAGCAGCGGTCTCGAAACGCGCCCAGTCCCAACTTGTATTGTGATGTGTCGGTCGTTCAACATTACCCCATTGGATTTCATAGGTTGCAGTTGGAGATAGAATATTGACAGGAAAAGCGGTTTTCAAAAGAATTTTACGCTCTCTCCAGTAAATCGTCGTCTCAAAATCTAGCCGAGGGCTGTTATGTCGCAGAGAGATGCGCTGAACATAATCGCTGTTCAGGATGCGGCGTTTTACTTCCAGCGTAACGCGCAAAGCTCCCGATTCAACAACACTAACAGATGTCGCCGGTTCTGCCAGCCACATCTTGTCATCATAGAAAATATCAATATCCCAGGCATCCCAACTGAGGGGGATATCTTCAAAAGCCTGAAATTGATTAGCAACCGCGCCCTCAAATAGAACTTCGCGTGCCGCGACTTTGTCGTAAATGCTGGTGATGTCGCCATCAACATTCAATGCAACGCGCAAGAAGTCATTTTCCAAACGCTGTGGTTCGCAAATAAGCGTACTGGAAGCTGGCAGGTTTAATCTTGTAAGGTCTGGTGCTGTGACAGAGTAGGGCGGTAGTGCACCGCTCGACTCAAGTTTTCCGTCAATTTCAATCGGCTCGTCGCGCGTAAAGGAGGTCGGGTTGACGAGCAGATAGTCTGCCCCCCATGCCTGAGCAATTGCTGCCAAAGCCTGCTCGCGGATTTCCATCACTATTTGATGCACTTGCTCATATTGGCGAAGCGATTCTCCATAAACAGCTTTGATAGAAGAACCGGGGATGATGTCGTGAAACTGGTTGAGACAAACCAATCGCCATGCCTTAGAAAATTCTGCATGGGGGTATTGGTAATCAGGGTCAAGTTGACTGGCGTAAGCAGCCAAAAATTCAGCGTCGTGAAGCAAAAATTCGCTTTTGCGGTTGGCGCGCTTGTTGCGGGCCTGGGTAGTGTACGTCCCGCGATGATATTCGAGGTATAGTTCGCCATTCCAGACGGGGAGATTATCGCCGACCTCGGTTTTCAATTTGTGAAAGAATTCGTCCACGCGGCCGGTGTGGATATGTGGCGTGGATGGAAAATCTCCCATGTCACGAATATTTTCGAGCATTTCGCGCGTTGGACCACCGCCACCATCGCCCCAGCCATAAGACATCAGCAACGGAGGCACCATGCCGGGTGAGCCATAATCCTTTTGCTGGAAATTTGTCCATGTGCCAAGTGTTTGGTCTGGTGTGGCATCCGAGTTATAAGTTGCGGCTGAGAAACTTTCGGTTTTCTTAGTTGTGCTGAAATGCGTCAGGACACGCGTTCCATCCAAACCTTGCCACCAGAAAGAATCGTAGGGAAAGCGGTTATATTGGTTCCAGCCGATTTTAATAGTGAAGAAGTATTCCAGTCCCGCTTCGCGAATCAGTTGGGGTAAATTCCAGGCATAGCCAAAGACATCGGGCAGCCAGAGGACAGGGGATTCAGCATCTGCACCAAAATGTTGGCGAAAGTAATTTCTGCCGAGCAGAAACTGCCGCACCAGCGACTCTGAACCTGTTATATTGCAATCGGCTTCAACCCACATACCGCCAATCGGTTCCCATTGTTTCGCGGCGACGCGTTTCTGAATTTCGGAAAAAAGTTGGGGATGATCTTCACGGATGACTTCGTAAAGTTGAGGCTGGCTCTGTACAAAGTGAAATTCAGGAAATTCATCCATCAGGCGAATCACGTTGTGGAAGGTGCGCTCCGCTTTGCGGCGGGTTTGAGCTAATGTCCAGAGCCAGGCCACGTCAATGTGGGCGTGCCCGACGGCAGTGATATCTACATTGAGAGGAGGTCCAGCGTGATCTATGCCCTCTCTCAAAATATGATGAGCGGATGGAATACTACTGTAAAAAGATTCTCCTATGGGGATGCGTAGATCGAGGATTTTGAAGGCTTCATCCAGCGCGGTGTAAAGATGATGACGGGCAGGGTTGTTTGCATCAAGATGATCGGCGATGCCCAGCGCGACGCGCGCTAGGGCAATGAAATCACGCGTTGGCTGGTCTATCTGGACGACGGCGCAGGGTTTCATCTGGAGCTTTTTAGTCTCGTCTCCGACCGTGGAGCCGCCAATGCCTGTCCAGCCGTGAAGGGCAAGAGTATGCGTCTCTCCATCGCGCCATTTTTCAGGCAGGATAATCTCTTGATGGTGTCGGTCTGCTGAAGCGTAGGGCTCGCCATCGATATAGGCTAATGCTTCGGGATGGGAGAAGTCGCCGGAGATGCCGAGGGGTAAATATAAGGCAACGGGAGCGGTAGCAGGCCATTCGCCAGGGACCTTAAAGCGTGTACGCAAGATAAAGTTGATGTGCGGGAGTCCCCAATATTGGTTGGGGAGAATAAGCTTCCAAGATCGGTCGTCCACATCCACATGAATTGGCGGAACATCTAGGGGACTATCCAATTCTTTATAGCGAAAGGCCGAAATTGGCTGGCGTTGGCGGTAGGCAAGATTTCCCACCAACGATAGCCGCTGATGGATTTTCTTCGATGTCCAGCGAATTTCGTGACGCATAGTTTTGACTTAGACCCCAGTTTTTATACCCGGGGTCTTTGGTTTTAATCACCGATAGCGAGTGTGCTCTCGGGGTCGAAGAAGCGCAGCGATTCTTGTTTGAAATCCAGATGAATGGTTTCGCCCATCTCCATTTTGGGTAAAGCGGGAGCGACTATTTTGATGATTCTCTCGCCCAGTCTAAAGGCGATGACCTGATGCGATCCTTGCGGTTCGACGACAAGCGCCGTTGTATCAAGAATGGATTTAGGTTTTTTGACCAAAATGATATTTTCAGGGCGTACTCCCAGCGTAAGCTGATCTTTGTTGTAACCTTTGAGACGAGCTTCATTCTCAGGTAATAGTCGCAGGTCAAAGTAGGAATTGACGAGATGGAGCCCTTTGCCATTTCTTTGTAACTCAACATCAAAGAAGTTGGTCGGTGGTGTGCCGATAAAGTCGGCGACGAAAATGTTGGCACCTTTATCGTAGACCTCTTCAGGCGTACCGATTTGGATAATTTTTCCGTGGCGCATGATAACGATTCGATCTGCGATGCTCATCGCTTCAGCTTGGTCGTGGGTGACAAAGACAGTGGTCGCTTTTGCACTAGCGTGAATGGCTTTTAGCTCAGTACGCGTAGAGACTCGCAATTTCGCGTCGAGGTTGGAGAGGGGTTCATCCATGAGAAAGACTTTAGGCGAAACAGCAATGGCACGCGCGACAGCAACGCGCTGTTGTTGTCCACCAGAGAGTTGAGCGGGAAGACGCTCCAAAAGCTCCTCGATTTTGGTCATGACCGCTACTTCATGGACGATACGGTCAATTTCACTTTTTTCCATACGCTTGAGTTTCAAAGCGTAAGAGATATTTTCATAAACGGTCATGTGCGGCCAAATGGCATAGTTTTGGAAGACCATGCTGATATTACGTTTACGCGGGGGTAAGTCAGTCACATCCACGCCATCAATCAGAATATTGCCGTCCGTCACTTCTTCCAAACCAGCAACCATCCGCAAGGTAGTTGTTTTGCCACAACCAGAGGGGCCTAATAAAACGAGGAATTCTTTATCGTGGACCTCAAGGCTAACATTGTCAGCAGCAATGACTTTTCTGCCAAATCGTTTGGTGACATTGATAATTTCAAGAGTTGCCATTGTTTTTTTCCTTTATACGGTCACTCCGCCCCACATCTGGTTGATGTATCTGCGGAGAAAGAAAGTAAAGATAAGGGCGGGAAGCGCCATCGCTATTCCGCCAGCAGCGGCGAGGTTAATTTGTCCCTGTGCGCCCAACAGAGTTTGATAGACGACAACGGAAAAAGTCGGCTTGAATTGCGTGAGGATGATAGCTGCAACAGTTTCATTCCACGCGCCGAGAAAGGTGTACATAGCGGAAGCAGCCAACCCTGGGAGCGCCAGCGGCAGCGTGATCCGCATGAAAGCCTTGAATTTGCTCGCGCCAAAAACCCGGGCAGCTTCTTCCAGCGATTCAGGAATCCCCATGAAGATGCTGGCAGTAATCCAGATAGTCAGTCCAATCGCTCCAACAGAGTAAATCAGCGATAGTCCCAATGGTTCGTCGTAGAGATTGGCTCTGGCGAGGATAAAGACCATTGGTAAGGCAATCGCGACACCGGGGAACATGCGCACGAACAGCACGCTGAACCTGAGAGCGTCTTTACCCTTGAAAATGTAGCGGGCGAAGGCGTACCCCGCCAATCCGCCAATGGAGAGAGAAATCAGGATAGTGAGCGCGGCAATTTCGATGCTACGGATGAGGGCGGGGACGGCGTCACGGGTCACTTTGAAGAAGGTGTCATAGTTGTAGAGCAAACTTCTGGGTTTGGTGAAGAAAATGCTCTCCTGATCAGAGTTTTCAAGACGTGCAATCTCGGCTTGAATCTCTTCCTGCGTGATTTTTGTTCCCAGTCGCGACTTGATATATACTTCCATTTTCTCTACTTCATTGGTGTCTAGAACGGTTTGGTATTCCTTGTCAGTCCTATCCCAGACGCTTAGCATATAGCCATTCTCCCCGTAGGTAAGTTCAAAGTCTGTTTTCAGCGCTGGAATAAGTGGGAGGGGGTAGCGATAGGCTTCGCGCGTAGACAAAAATGAGAGTGAAACGATGAAATAGACCGGCAGCAACATCCCAGCAATCAGGGTGGTCAGAAAAAGATAGAAAACTGTATCCTTAGCCGCTTTGATGATTTTTTTATTTACCTTGCGGTTCATGCGGTCTCCTCCTTTTTGAAAGCTCCTGATACACGCAAATACACCAGCGCAGTGAGAGACACAATCGTAGAAACGACAATGGTGTAACCGGCGGCCATTTGATAGCTAATATTCAGCCCCGGTACTTCTTCATGGTAGTAAACGATGCGCTCTACAAGAACAGGGATCCGTCCAAATCCCAGCAATAGTACAATGATCAACCAGATTTGAATTGCAGATATCAGCCGCAGAATAACCGCTGTCTGGATCGTTGGTCGCAGCATAGGCATGGTGATCTTGCGCAAAACAGTCATAAAGTTTCCACCAAAAACATAACCCGCTTCTTTGGCTGCTTTGGGAAGGTTTTGCAGTCCTGCCAGGATGATGATCATCATTGAGGGAATCACCTGCCAGGCATCAATAATGATGACTAGCGCGAGAAGTTTGGTCGGGTTCGGCTCCATCCCGCCCAGCCAATAGATTTTTTCTCCTTCGGCGAGGACACCCAGATAGTATAGCAGGCTGTTAATCCAGCCATGAGCAGTGAGACCGGTGATCCACATCGCCCCGGTCGCTACGGCAGGGAGCGCCATCGGGATGAGCGTCAGAAAGAGAAAAATGCTTGAGCCAAAGAACTTGCGATTGATAAGCAGCGCAAGAAAGAGGGCTCCAATAAACTCAATGGTAACGGAAAAGAGAACAATTATTGCTGTATTATTTAGCGCAGGCCAGAAATTTTCATCGCTAAATACCATTACGAAGTTTTGAAGCGTGAAAACCCCGCTTGCATCGGTGAAGCTCCCAATAATCACTGCGATAACAGGCCGCACCCAAAAAATCGCGTAGTAAATCACAACAGGGAGGATAAGGAGATATGGAGTGGCTTGTCCCCACATTTTTCGGAGAGATCTTGATCTTGTGGCAACCATACGAAACCCCTTTCAGATGAAGGTCAGAAGAAAAGCCG
>Ga0255400_10006_pt1 | contig 20631 bp, 18 predicted proteins | sample ANMaggSeSYBR01G7_FD_182117 | JGI IMG/M metagenome (GOLD analysis project Ga0255400, IMG submission 182117) | Sediment cell enrichment communities from methane seep in Santa Monica Basin, California, United Staets - ANME aggregate JGI... | ecosystem: Environmental > Aquatic > Marine > Cold seeps >... | reverse complement strand
ATCGTTGCTGCCTGCAGATTGGCTGTTGGGAAAATGTCGGGGCGCGGCTTGGGTTTTAGTGGCGGGACGCTAGATAAGATGGAATCTATTCCAGGATATCGTACGAACTTAAGCACAGAAGAATTCTTGAAACAGCTTGGTGATATTGGCATCGTTTTGACTGGCCAAAGTGTCGATCTTGCGCCGGCGGATGGAAAGCTATATGCGCTGCGTGATGTAACAGGCACTGTCCAATCGATTCCACTTATTGCATCTTCTGTTATGAGTAAAAAGATTGCAGCTGGGGCACAGGCAATTGTGTTGGACGTTAAATCAGGTCTTGGCGCTTTCATGCAGACTTTGGACGAGGCAAAGGAACTTGCCGAGGTTATGGTTTCTATTGGTGAATTAAGTGGGCGGCGTGTCATCGCAGTCTTGTCAAATATGGATCAGCCACTGGGTTCAGCGGTGGGGAACGCTCTGGAGCTCAAGGAAGCTGTTCTAGCGCTGAAGGGTCAGGGACCCGATGACTATATGGAACACTGTCTTAGCTTAGCTGCACATATGTTGGTCCTGGGTGGGAAAGCAGGGGATCTGACTGTGGGTGAAGAAATGGCAAAGACTGTCATTGAAAATGGCAGCGCTTTCGAGATGCTCAGAAAGCTCGTCATTGCCCAAGAGGGTGATGTCAGTTATGTAGATGATCTTTCCAAGCTACCAAAGGCGGCATTTATTGATGCAGTGATAGCTGACAGGTCCGGGTGGATTGCGGTTGTCAATGCGCGCGATGTAGGTGAGACAGCGGTTACTTTAGGTGCTGGACGTGCGAAGAAGAGCGATACCATTGATCCGGCTGTGGGAATCATGGTCAAAGTTAAGGTTGGCGACCAAATTGAGAAAGGTCAGAAACTCTTTGAGATACATGCAAATGATCAGACGCTTCTTGAGGAGGTTAAAAACAGATTGGTGCAAGCTGTCAAGATTTCACCAGAGTCTGTTTCAAGTCTGCCCGTATTTTACGGTGTAATTGGGGAATAGATGGTATATTAGAAATGAGAGCCTGGGAGACCAGGCTTTTATTATTAAACCGATATTGGATTTGGGTACATCAAGTTCAATTATTAAGGAAGTCAGCTATTCGCATAGACATTTGCCGGATAAGAGAAGCTATCATTGGCGAGAACATTTGTGAATATTTATCAAGCTGTAATAAAAAGGGGCAGCGATTATTGGTTGCGCTGACCCTTTTCCGGTCAAATCTTTCTGCAGACTTGAAATATTATCCAGCAAAGAAGGGGGTTTCCAGGCCTTTGGTATTTGTTTTGTAGACAAAAATATCACCTGCATAAGGCTGCTGGGCTTTCTGTTCAGCAGTAAGACCTATTGTAGCAGTTGTAATAAAGAGCTCATCCAGATTTTCACCGCCGAATGTACAGGCTGTAACCCGGGACACAGGTAAATTAACCTCTAATATCGCTTCCCCGTTTGGACTATAACGGACAACTTTGGCGCCGTCCCAGCGTGCGCTCCAGATGCAACCTTCGGCGTCAATGGTCAAGCCATCTGGCACGCCTTCACTATTGTCCGTGGGGAGCTGGATAAAGGGCTGCCGATTTTGAATGGTTCCTTTCAGAAGGTCAAAATCGAATGTATAAATCGCAAAATCGCCAGAATCGGTGTAATAGAGCCTTGTATTATCAAGACTCCATGCTAAGCCATTGGAAATGGTGATATGGTTCAGGATTGTATGGCAATTGCAATCAGGGTCCAGGCGATAGAGAGTTCCTTCACCTTTGAGATCGAGGCTGCCTGCCCAGAAACGTCCCGAATGGTCTACCTTGCCGTCATTCAAGCGAATGCCTGGTTTACCTGCAATCGGATCAGCTAACATTTTCAAACTTTGATTAAATGAATCCCAAAATGTAAAACCTTTCCCAGTTGCCAGAACCAAACCACCATTGGACCGAAAAGCAAGCGCGCCTACTGAGGTTCCAACTGTAAAGGATTCCTGCGTTCCAGTTGCTGGCGAATAGCGAAAGATCTTTCCAACTTCAATATCTACCCAATAAAGTCTTTTTTCGATAGGGTGCCAGAGCGGACTTTCGCCAAGTTCATTTTGAACAGATAAATAATGTGATGCTTGTACGCTTTCCATGGATGTTTTTATTTTTTGGTTCGCTTAGTGATGGCACAGATGAAGCCAAGCGGCTCGTCACCTAATGCAATTAATTGGTGTAGTTCATTACCAGGAATAAACACTGCGTCCATTGCTGAGAGTGTATGGAATTTGTCATCAAGCTGTACTTTTGCTTGACCATGAAGGATTATTACGCCATGTTCATGCGGGTGCTGGTGGAGAGGGGAGTGTCCTCCGGGGGCAATTTGGAAGTATCTGATGATAAAGTTGGGCGCATCATCTAAGGGGCCAACTAAGACGTGTTTAACATAATCAGCGATTAAAGGGTCGGGAGATGGTTCGGGTACGATCCCTTCCCATTTGTATAAGGATTCTTGCTGGTTGCCTTCAAATTTATGAATGACTGATATCATGTTTCTCCTTATTAAGCGTCTGTTCAATTAATTGAACAGATGAGTGTTAAATTTATGTGGGATTATTATACTAAACCATTACCAGGAGTTGACAAGTGATTATTATTTTCTTCCTCCGCGGATTGTTCAGCGATGATCATTTGGCGCCTGGGTAGATCCAAAGCCTTTTTAAGCGGGATGGAAACAAATAATAAGGCTGCAAATCCAGCGACAAGATAGGTATGGTTGAGAATGATTGTAAGTGCGACGGTTGAAGCAGCACCAATGGCAGCACTTGGGTCGAATTTTCGATATATCAGGATAGAGATAAGAAAAAGGCTTATCCCATAGGTGACTGGCAGAGGCGCCAATATGAACAGTACGCCTGTGATTACCGCGAATCCCTGTCCGCCCTTAAACCCAACCCACAGAGGGAAGTCATGCCCCATTACAGTGAAAGCACCTGTTATGAGTTGCGCTGTTAAACTCAAACCTAAACGTTGGGAGATTGAAATTGTTACGATGCCCTTTGATATATCAAAGAGGGCAACAAAAATACCACACTTGAGACCCATTACTCTGGCGACATTGAGTCCACCCATATTTCCATCGCCTATTTTTCTAATATCTTTACCACAGGCAATGCGAGAAATAATCACAGCCGTGGGGAAGGAGCCGACCAAGTAAGCAAGGATGTAGGCTATGAGCGAGTTATTGATAATCGCCTTATCCATGAACACTCCTGATTAAATAATTGAATAGCAAACCGGATAAGCTGTTAACATTTTTGGATAATACTATTTTACCCCCAACCTGGTGTATGGCAATCGTCATTGGCGTAGTTTGGGAGAAAAACGTCTGATGCAATATCTGCGGCGGCATATTCACTATCTTAATGTCCGATCGGAATTTAAAGAATGAGAATATATGATTGTATGAATGTGATCTCTGGCGCGATCTGAACCCACAACCGACCGATTCGAAATCATTGAGTAAGGCTGTCTATTGTTTCCATTGGTATATTAATAATTTCTTAATATTCACACAAGAAAATAACAAATTCATCTGATATGATTACGAAATGAGAGAAAAACTGAAAAGCCTGAATTGGGTAACAAGGGAGTTCGTTTTTTAGGATATTCTTTAGCATTACCAAAAAGGCACGGATATATTTAACGATGGAATATTAATGGGGTATTCATGAAAAACAAACAGCGAAGTAAAAATATAATCATATTGATTGTAACCATTTTCATCATAACAGTTATATTTTCAACCTTGCAGTATGATCGAATAAAATCCTACAATCAAAGTGTGAGTGATCGAAACAACGAATTGCATGAACATTATCATAATAATATTGACATTGTCATAACTATCCATAAAGCTGTTGCGCAAACTTATTATGAGGAAGCAGTAATAAATAATGAAGATATTATCGAGTTATTGGCTGCGGCAAATTATGCAAATGATTTAGAAAAAAAGGTTTTACGAGAAGAATTATATGATTTATTAGAAGGAATCTATCAAAATGCTCAAGAAAGAAATATCAGGCATTTTCATTTTGCTTTGAAAGACTGCATTAGCTTTTTAAGGGTTCATAAACCTGATAGGTTTGGTGATAACTTAGAAGGTGTAAGAGATACTGTATGTAATATAAGGAATACGCAGGCTTTCACAGAAGGATTTGAAGAGGGGGTAACATATAGTGGTTATCGATACGTGTTCCCATTGTTCAAGGAGGATGAATATATTGGAAGCGTGGAGATGAGTATTTCGCCGGCTGCTGTTACGGAAATAATCGAGGAACTATTTGGTAGCCCAGGTGTGTTCACAATACTTAAATCTGTAACAGACGAAAAAGTGGCAGGGGATCTACTCAGTATAAATTACATGGAATCAGATATATCCAGTAAATATTACTATGATAGAGAAACATACGAGCGCTTTTTTGATACAGATGAGCAAATAAAATCTGATTTTCTGTTGGGCGTTAATGGCATGATAAAGATGGATATTGAAAACGAGCTTGAAACGGGGGAAGATTTTGTTATCAATACTGTGTTTGAAAACTTACCTTATTCCGTTTCATTTATCGGAATTGATAATTTCAAAGAAGAGCACGTTGGATATTTAATATTCTATGATATTGATTATGTGATTCCAGGATTAAAAAGGGGATTATTGATATATAGCAGTTTGATATGGTTATTATGGCTGGCAGTAATTTCTGTTCGTACATTAGTGTTTTATGGAAGGAACAGATTATATAATCTTAGTGTTACTGATAATCTGACCGGCTTGCTAAACCGTCGCGGTTTTTTCATGAATGCTCAGGTGCTATATGAATATTCGCAAAGGCAGAATGGGTTTTGGATTTGTTTTATGGATATGGATAGGTTGAAGGCTGTTAATGACGACTATGGCCATAAAGAGGGGGATGAGGCATTAATTGCCGTAGCCGAGATACTCAAAAAGAATTTTCGTAAATCGGATGCTGTTGGGCGGATTGGCGGCGATGAATTTGCTGCTTGTGGTATTTCTGCAAAAAAGTCATGCAGTATAATTTTGGAAAGATTTAACAAACACCTTGAAACATTAAACAAGACACATTCCAAGCCATATACATTATCACTGAGTATTGGCTTTTTGGAAGGTGAGGGCACTAAGGATATGACACTGGCGGAAATGTTGGCGGAAGCAGATAGAAGAATGTATATAGACAAAGCTAACAGCCACTCTAATGTCTCAAAATGAGGCAGCTCCCAAATAGAGGCGGTCGAGATCATATCTGTGCAGTTTTGCAGGTTTAATGCTAAGTCAGTTGTAATACAGAAAAATAATGAAAGATGCTGCCGCATAGCACAAAGAGGTGCCAAATTGCGTGGCTGTATGGAAGTTTGCGCCAACGATAAAAAATAATCCCAGCGGTGTAGGAGACGCCCCCAAACACCAAAAGTGCTATGGATAGTATGCCCATACTACTTAAAGCCTGATTAAAAACGATTACACCGAACCAGCCTAGTGCAAGATACAGAAAGACTGAAGGCTTTTCAAACTTTGATTTAAAACCCAGTTTTAGGATTAAACCAAGAATCGATAATCCCCAAATAATTGCAAAGAAACTCCATCCCAAACCATTTCTTAATTTAGTTAATAGGAAAGGGGTGTATGTTCCTGCGATGAGGAAGAAAATTGCTGCATGATCAAATCTTTGCAAGAGTGCCTTCCATGGCTGTCTGGTGAAACAGTGATAGATCGTAGAAGCCAGATAAAGCAGGAGCAGCGAGATTCCGAAAATAATAAAGCTGACCAGGTGCCATGTGGTTCCCCGGTTAATTGCCCTGATAATCAGAATTACAATGCCGGCGATGCTGAGGCCAACACCAATCCCGTGGGTGATGCTATTGGCAAGTACCTCGCCTTTTGAAAAAGAATTTGCATTAGCATCTGTTTTATAGCGCATGGCTTTCTCCAATAGTAGGTAAAGGTTTCAGAGCGAATTTACAGGCATTTATTGTTAAGTAATACAATTATAACCGGAAAGGTTGTACGCGATAGAAAAATGGTAGTAGCTTGAACCTGTGACTCGCCGTTTAAATACTGTTTGTATCTGGGCAAACCCAGCCTTAGCCTTTAAGGAAATGTAGTATCATCATCAATTATATCTGTCAGCATTCTGAACAACCCACGGCTGCAGGGAGTCCTTGTAGGGGAAACTTCCTGATTAAGAGTCAGTCGGGTCAAACGTTGATGGTGCTTGCTACTAGCTTGGATGTTCCATTATTTCCACGATGCCTTATTATAATTGCACCAGGAGTAAAATAGGAAAAGCGACCCTGCTAGAACTCAGCCTTTGTAGCTATCGCAGAATTGGACATTCAAATTGCGGTCAATGGTTTGAATAATCGTCCGCGTAAATGGTTGGGACGTAGAGCACTGACTATAGCATTCTTACAAAACTGTTATACTCAATGTTTGAGTCAAAGTTTATTTTCTGGTATTATTTCAGTTGAAAAATATATTCTTGAATAGGAGAAATCATGTCTAATGTAATTATTCCTTCCGTAGTGCGTTCACTGCATAATATTTTCACCAGCATTTGGATTGGTGGAATGCTTGCGATGGTCATTTCTTTTTTACCATCCATTCGCAAAGAGATCAAAGATGGAGAACTTCAGGGCTCTGTAATAGATAGGATTATGCGCCAGCACAGCAAATGGGTGTATATTGGGATTATCGTTTTGGCTGTAACCGGAATGTTGATGGCGCGCCTTTCTGACCAAACCTCCGGCTTATTTAATTTCGCTAATCCGTATTCAAGCATCCTCTCGATTAAACATATTCTTGTGATTTTGGTCGTAGTGATTGCTCTTGTCCGATCCATTGCATTCAAGAATGCAGCATCCAGCAAAGATAAATCAAAGAAAAAACTGAGCATGGCACTGCTTATGGTAAATGCATTACTTGGAACAGTGATTTTAGTATTAAGCAGCATTTGTGCTGTTATCGGATAAATTCTGGATAACTTTGGTCAAGTTCTTTTTTAAGCATTAAAAGCATTTTTGGATGGTCATTTTGGGGTGCGGTTGATTTCCGCACCCTGTTTTGTCTAATCTGCCAGAATCACACAGCTATGTTATTCACTAATTTTCTTTCCTAACTTGTCTTGAATGACTTCACTGTTTTGCTGTCGTGCCTAATTCCTAAGCAAACTATTTTCGATAGAGTAAAAGACTAAATTGAAACACAAGGTATGGGATAATACAAATATGGATGGTAATGCTTATTTAACTGCTGCTGCAATTGGTCATTTTGCCTATGAAATCCTGCAAACTGAAATAGATGCAAAGGTCTGGGGGAATACTTCCAAGGGTTTATTCGCGGTAACTGATAAGAAAAGGATCCTATTTATCTCTGGGCTAAGGTTTAAGGGACCATTGACGATTAATATAAATGGAAAATTACCTGCACATCAAATACTTGCTCACGAAACACAGCTCTTGCTTTCTCCAAATCAAATCAGAATCATTGAATCTGGTCTGGAAATCAGAATCAAACTGCAAACACAGGTTTGGACCCCAACGATTCTAAACAAGATGGATTTCAATCTCGCAGCATTCATCAATAGAAGTAAACTAATTAGATGTGAAATGGTTAACCAACTTTCTAACAATAAATCTGGTTTCACTTCATATATTCATAGAAATCTAGTTAATCAAGGACAGGCACAGGAAGGTCATACTAATATAGAAAACAACTTAAAATCTGTTTTATCTTCAAGGAACGAAGGCGTTACGTTTGAGTATTTATCCAATTTATTGGGTTGTGGAGAGGGACTAACTCCGTCTGGAGATGATTTCATTTGTGGTTTTATGTTGGCAGCGCATGCATGGAAAGAAATTCTTTTTCCCAGCTTTGCCTTGCAGAAAACGATTCGAGAGATCGTCGAGCTTGCATGGGAAAAAACAACCACCCTCAGCGCTAATCTAATTGCCTGCGCGGCATCCGGCAGCGCGGATGAACGGATCATTCACTGCATGAAGTGGTTGAACAGTGGTGGTAACTCAGCCGCGTTGATGACAGAAGAGCTGCTATCTTATGGCAGCTCTTCCGGGTCAGACACCCTGGCAGGGATGCTGACATTCATCCAATCATCCCCAGTTTATTATCAAAAATCTTAGCTTTACCTTAAAACTAATCCAAATATATCTTCTCCGGCATGTTTTCTAACCGGCTCCCAGAACGCTTTTAACTTCATGCCGGTTTTTAACTTTTTGAAGTCATCAATATGAATCTGTCCCATCGCTTTCACATTGTTTGAGAATTCAACCACCCCGATTTTCAGCGTACGAACATCAAAACCCCAGGGAAGGTTGTATATCTCTGTAAATGCCAGCAATTTAGCGTCTCCCTCGGGCCTGATTTCTTCAAAATCACGTTCCAGACAATCAAGGCAGCGGTCATGGAAGGGATAATGGATTCGTCCGCATTTCTTGCACCGATAAGCTGTGATCTTCAGTTCATCTATCATTCTGTCCTCTTTAGTATAAAAGCAACCACATTATTACCAAATCCGCCAAAGTTCAGGGTAAATCCTGTTTTTGCGCCTTTTACCTGACGGTCTTTGCCCAATTCATGGCGAAGTTGAAAAACTACATCTACAACTTGTGCTACCCCAGTTGCACCGACTGGATGACCGCGTGCTTTCAAGCCACCCGACATATTGATTGGGAGTTTTCCACCCAATGAGGTTTCACCTTTTTCAACCGCTTTTCCACCTTCCCCTTTCTTGAAAAAGCCCGCGTGTTCACTTTCAGCAACTTCAAGAATTGTGAAAGCATCGTGAAGCTCCGCAAAATCCACGTCCTTTGGAGTCAGCTTTGCCATATCAAAGGCCTGTTTTGAAGCCAGGGTAACCGCTTTCAGATCTATCGGATCTTCTCTTTCTTGGAGTGTATGTGTATCTGTTGCCTGCCCAAAACCCGCAACCCAGACCGGTGTTTTTTTCGATACCTTTTTGGCCAATTCCAGTGGGCAGAGAACCACCGCTGCAGCTCCATCACTAACCGGGCACATATCATAAAGATGCAGAGGATCAGCAGCCATTGGGTTATTGACCACAGAATCCGGGCTGTCGGCAATGCCTTCCTTAGTAATGATCATTTCTACATGTGCGTAAGGATTTAGTGCTCCCATTTTTTGATTCTTGATGGCAACCGCAATCAGTTGGTCTCGGGTAAGGCCATATTTCTCCATATACAAATGTGTAAACATACCCGCCATTCCCGGCAAAGTGACGCCGTACGGATATTCCACTTCCGGGTGTGTCATTGTTGCAACGAAATCGGTTGCTTTCCAGCCAACAACCTCGCGCATTTTCTCTCCGCCTGCCACAAGCACATAATCATAATAGCCGGAAGCAACTGCCAACACACCATTCTTAATTGCGGAAGCGCCGGATGCGGGACCGTTCTCAATCGCGTCTGCGGCTGCTGGCATCAAGCTCAATCGATCCACCAGAGCGCTGGCTACTGAGGTTTGACGCTGCAAAATTCCCGCCCCCATATTTGCAACGTATACCGCATCCACACCTTTTTTACCCAGGCCTGCGTCATCCAGGGCATTCAGTGATGCATAAGCTAACATGTCCAGCAGTGAATCCTCATCCCGTCGTCCAAAGGGGATCATCCCCGCGCCAATTATCGCTACCTGCCGCATTTCTACCTCCCTTTCACACCACAAATTTTTTCTTTAATTGTATCCTCATCAGCAACCACTATCTTATCCATCGCCTGCTCCAGTAGTTTCTTTGGCACTGGACGTTTTCCGGCTACCAAACGAGGTTTGGTTTCGAAATATAGATCGCGTGTCAATTTATATGAAGTAACCCCTCCAAGTTCATGCTGAACACCCTCCTGTTTGATCAATCCGTATTCGATCATCCAGCGCCGAAATCCTATTGGGCTTTCCGCGGTAATCCAGACTTCCTGCTGCCCCAGGTATTCGATATGGTGTTCCATTTTCGCGGCAAATAGATGTGAGCCAACCCGCAGCCCGCGGTCAATAGAAAGTGTGTGATAACTCATGCCGATATCTTTGTCTACCATCCGTCCGTTCACAAGCCCGACCAAATAACCTTCAATCTGACCTACCAAACAATACTCATTACGGACACGATGCCGGTACCAGCCCAATAATTCAGCGTATAAACGCGCGCCCACAATATCATAGAAATCACGCGGGATATCCAAAGTTGGGCGTACCGCTTGCAGCAAGACTGGCACATCTTTGATATTCGCCTGCCGTATGATCATCTTTTTACCATTCGCTAATGTGATTATTTTGGGCGGATATTTTGCCATGTCAATCGCAGGTGCTCGTAAAACAGCCTCTAAATCCATATCAACTGCCATAAATTCCTCCTTAGCTAAATAACTTTATTTAAGATTCTTTTTTGTGAGAGCGTTAATACTTTCAACATGAGCAGGGTTATAGACATCACCAAATCTGTTTTTTGGCAGGTCTTTTGCCAGCTTTGCAAGCTCTTCATATTCATCATCATCTAGAAAAGCGACACAGCGTCCAATGCTGGACTCGCCATCCACAAAACGCCAGGGGAAGAATCCAATGGTTACCCTGCGGTTTACAAGCAGGTCAATTTCACCGCCAATACACTCAGCGTGAATGATGCCATGCGGAAACAGTTCGATGTGCATCAATTGGTATTTGCTGTCATCAAAAAATTGGGCTAAAGATTTGCCGTGTTTCTTCTGGAAAACCTGATCCGCTTCGCGTGCCTGGCGCGGCATCCAGTCCCGGAGGATAGTGTTCATTGGGTGATCCGCGCTGCCGCAGTCCACACCAATCCAGCGAAGTTTTTTCTTTTTTGCCCACTCAGCGAACTCCCTGTCTGGTCCGGGATGTTTTACCATATACCGAACTTCATCAGCAAATGGCATATCCCACCCAAAATGGTGATACCCAGTATGGATGATCAAGATGTCACCTTGCTTAACCTCCACCCGTTCTTCGACCATCTGGCTTGTGTAGACATCATAATCCCCGCACACATCACTCAAGTCCACCACTGCAGCTTCATGCACCAAAAAATCCATTTCCAGAGAGGCGATATCTTTTCCCGGTGTGTAGAAATGAATTTCGCCGTCTAAATGGGTGCCAAGATGGTTGGAATGTGTGAGCAATTGCCCGTTCGCACCATTTGGGGCCAGGCGTTTAAAATACTTCACTTGAAGGGGTTCATAGGTCGGCCAAGCCGGTGTACCAATCCCTAATGGAATTGTTAGATCGATATATTTCATTTTCTACTCCTTTGTGGAACAGTATAGTTTGATAAATTCATTGAACGCATCCTCAAAACATTTCTGTGGCGCTCGCAGCATTCCTGCTCCAACCATTCCAATTCCTGGTTTGCGGTGAGCAATCCCGGTGTTGATCCGGGGGAGAATCCCTGTTTCCATCACCCTGCGCATATCAATTCCTAATGGTGTCCCGCGGAAACCCAGTGAGGGTATCGTGAAATCCTTATGTTCTGTCTGGGTGATCTCATACATCTCAAGGGTGATATCCTGTGCCAGGGAAGCACTACCGCCCACAAATTGTGTAATCGCTGGAGCCGCTGCCATCGCGAAACCGCCAAAGCCCGCAGTTTCTGTAATTGTGCTGTCTCCTATGTCTGGATTTGCATCCTGCTCAGAAAAACCAGGTAGATAAAGCCCATCTACTACACCTGCCGGTGCGGTGAACCATCGGTCAGGCATACTTGCGACGCGAATACCAAAATCGGTCCCGTTCCTTGCCATCACAGTCATGATTGTGCTTCCTTCCACTCCTTCTGCGGGCAGTAGCATCGCTTTCCCCGCCGGCATGCTTAGGTTGAGGAAGAAGTGGTCATTACTGTTGATGAATTCAAATATTTTGGCAATATCCTCGGGGTTCTTTTGTACGCGCAGCAGGGAAGGCGCGATTGAGCGCATAAAGAGAGAAGTCCCCGCTCGGTTCCGGTTGTGGCATTCATCACCCATATGCAATGCCTGAGCGATAAGGTTTTTCAGATCGATTCCCTCAGGAATCTTTTCAAGTGCATTTGATAAATTAGGGTAGAGGATTTTCTCCATCCACCGCAGGCGCTGATAGACTTCTTCCCCCATACCTCCGTACCGCAGCACTTTTCCCAAGCCCTCGTTTTGGGTTGCGTAGGCGCGTACGTTCCAAACAGGATTTTCAATGATAAAAACGGGCATTCTGGGCGAAACGACACCAGCCATCGGCCCCACAGTTTGATGATGATGGCAGGGCGAATATTCAAATTCACCGGAAGCGGCTAGTTTTTTGGCTTCCTTTTCATCCCGAGCAAATCCTTCGTAGATCAGCGCCCCCATCACAGCGCCGCGCGTTGGACCACACATCCGCTCCCACTCCACGGGTGGTCCCGCGTGTAAGATCATCTTGTCATGCATCCCCGGGATGACATCTTTAGCGATACCCATTCCAACCAATATTGCTTTTGAACTCATGATGCGATTTACCGCTTCATGATTTGCCTCTTCAATACTTATACCGGTATCAGTGTACATAAGATTTGGATAAATTTGCTTTGGGGGCTTCCAATCTATTCGCTGAACCGGGATATCCTGTGTCTCGAGCGCGGCAGCCATGCTTTCAAGGCCCAGGTTTGTGATTTTTAATTCCTTGCCAAACAAATGCGAAATCTTCTTTTTATTCACATTCTCTCCTGGACCAATTTTCATGGCTTTACAATCATCCCAGCAAGCCGAGCAGCCTGGGCGTTAGTATCGCATACAAATGCGCCTGCTTCCTCAAGCTTTGTAATGGTTTCAGCTAAACCCTGGGGATCATCTTTAGTCCCAGTGACACAGGTAATTACGATCAGATATCTTCCCTGCTGGTCTGCTTCCTTTTTTGCGTGTCTGATCGCATCTCCAAGCTCCAATCCCGGATCTGGATGCGCACCATAACCAATGATCACATCCATTACAATGACCGCGGTGCTTGGGTCGCGGCCTGCCATTGAAATATACCGCGTGCGTAGATCGTTATCAATCATTGGATGTGGTCTTCCGACTGTGAACTCTTCTTCCCCCAGGTCTAAAGCGGTATGAAACTGAGGTGATTTATTCTCCGTCAGGTAGTTCTTTTCCTCCAAGGGCGCGTTTGAAAAAATCGGTTTGTTCAGCAACTCTTTCCAGACCACCTGAGCTTCATAACAGAGGGTACCACCTGCATACAAACCGCGGATAAATTTTTGCCCTGATCCTAATTTTGACCTTAATTCATTTGCTTGCACTTGCTGTTTATTAATTTCGGTTTGGTGGAATGACTGGAAATCGGGCAATTCCGCTCCCATGATAGCAGATGCGGTATAAGCACATTCCTCAAGGGTGTGGGTGAAATGAATAATTCCATCCTGTGGTCGCTCAAATCTCGCGCCCAGAGTGCAGATAACACACACTTTTTCCCCGGTTTTTAAAACATCAAGAATATTTTGTAACACCTCATTATCAGCAGGTTTGCTGATCAGAATGATAACCTTCGTGTTCACATCTTCAATTAAGGCTTTGATGGATCCGAGTGCCATGAGACCGCCTACTGTCTGGCTCAGATCGCGGCCACCGGTTCCGATTGCCTGTGAGATTCCAATTCCATACCTTGCCAAAATTGTGCTGACTTCCTGCAGTCCAGTTCCTGCGGCGGATACAATCCCGACAGGGCCAGTTGGAAGTGCATTCGCGAAACCCAGTCCAACACCATTGATGATTGCGGTCCCTGCTCCAGGTCCCATTAATAGACGCCCCTGTGATACAGCGTACTTCTTGAGGGAAACTTCATCTTCAAGAGAAACATTATCACTGAATAAAAGCACATGTAACCCACTTGCGAGCGCTTCCCGTGCTTCCCGTGCTGCGTATGCACCCGCAACTGAGATTTCTGCAAAGTTTATTGTGGGATCAAAGCGGACAGCACTCCGTATGGATCGAAGTTCTTTTTTCAGTGAACCAGTTGGCGAGGATGATTTGCTAATCAAGAAATCATCTATTTGAGATAAGAGGGCATCTGCTCCCTTGTCTTTTTTTATTGAAATCATAAGGTCGTCAGCGGACGCGGATTGAGCTTTTTCTGTTAACAAGCCAGCTTGTTTTAGGAGTGCTTTGTTAGCATCAGTTCCCATCATAACGGCGGCATCCATAACCCCGCTGACCTTTTTTAATTCCTTTGCAGTCAGCATAAGCGATACAGAATCATGATATTGGCTCTTAATGACGCGTGTTTTAATTTCCAATTGTCCTCCAAATAATCTTTTAAAAGTTAGAAGCTCCTAACTTCCCTTCATTTTTAAATGAGTAAATATTTTTTCTGCTGTGAACGGCGGACCTTCCATACGAATCCCAACAGCATCGTAAATTGCATTCGCAATAGCCGCGATTGTAGGAACCATTGGATGTTCTCCAACACCTCTTGCTCCCCATGGGCCATCATCCTGCGGAACTTCAACAATAATCGAGTCAATTCTTTTTGGTAAATCCACTGTTGTAGCAATACGGTAATCCACAAAGTTTGGGTTCTGCATTTGACCATCCTTGAAGATCATCTGCTCGAATAGCGCAGAACTTATGCCTTGCACAATTCCACCTTCCATCTGTGCTCGGACAAGGTCGGGGTTGATCGCCCTGCCAACATCAAAAGCAGACACTGCGTGGATGATTTCTATTTTCCCAGAGTCTAGATCTATCTCAATTTCAAAAGCCTGCGCACCGGTAGTGTAATGAACCACTGCTCGTTCACCCTGCCCTGTATCCTTGTCCAATCCTGTCACGTAATTTGGCATGAAGCTCCCGCGTCCGTATATTGGACCGCCAACCCATCCTTCAAAATCCTTATTAGGAATGCCGTATACCGCGAAGTCCTTCAACGGAATTTCACGTTCGCTGGCTTTTGAAATTACAAGCCCATTGATAATTGTCAGGTCCTTTATATCTTCACTCCATGCCTTTGAGACGATCTCAAAGATTTGCCTTCGGGTATCCAGCGCGGCTGCCTTGACCGCATTTCCCATTGACCAGGTAAGGCGGCTGGCCACGGTCTGCCATTCATAAGGGGAATAGTCCGTATCTACCGGGCCTACTACACGGATAGATTCTACAGGCACACCCAGCGATGCTGCTGCGATCTGAGCTGCCACTGTAAATGCCCCCTGGCCGATTTCCTGCCCTCCCACTCCCAGCAGGATCGTGCCGTCCTCATTCAGTTTGATGGTCGCGCTGGACCCTGGATTTGGGGGCATGGCAGGGGCTTTCCACATTAAAGCGATTCCTTTTCCCCGGCGTTTATTCGGAGGGCAAGGCTCACTTGGCTTGCCCCATTCCACGGCATGCGCAGCTTTTTCGATGCATTCTTTAATCCCGGTTGGGTGCATTATCATGCCTGTTGCCAGAATATCACCATCTTGGACCGCATTAAGCATGCGAAACTCAACCTTATCCATCCCTATTGCTTCCGCCAGTTCATCCACGCATTGTTCAATGCCTGTATGAAGCTCTGACATGCCAAAACCGCGATAAGGACCACCAATTGTATTGTTGGTATAAACACAGTAGCTGTCCGCTTTTACATGGGGAATATCATAAGGGCCGGTACATGAATAACCACCGGCGCGTGTGATATTGACGCCGTATTCCGTGGAAGCACCTCCATCCCAGTACATCGTGTTTTCAAGCGCTAGAATATTTCCGTTTTTATCACAGCCTATTTTCAGTTCTATCGCCAGTGCCTGGCGTACAAAATTGGTATAGAATTCTTCCTCTCGGGTGAGACGCAGTTTCACCGGATGTCCTATCACTTTCAATGCGAGAGCAACGGGTAGCGCCTCCATCGTTACGCCTGCTTTACAACCAAATCCTCCTCCCACATAATTTGCAATTACCCGGACATTGCTGGGAGACATCCCCAATACTTTCGCGATTAGATCACGCTGGGCAAAGGGAGATTGTGAACTTGACCACAGGGTAACTTTACCGGTACGATCGACTTTGGCAACAGCCACATGTGTTTCTATTGGAACATGCTGAATATGTGGGATGTAATATTTTCGGTTCACGACTGCTGTGCACGCAGCCCAGATTTTATCGGGATTTCCCTTCCGAATCTTAAAATGATTTGAGATATTAGTTCCCGGTTTCGGAAAGATGAAATTTGCGACTTCATATTTTCCTAAATCTGGATGGATCAGGGGTGCGTCGGGTTTGATAGCGTCAATCGGATGAAATACTGCTGGCAGTATTTCATATTCCACTTCGATCAAATCCAAAGCGGATTCGGCGATTTCTTCACTGACCGCTGCAATACCGGCTACCGGCTCACCTACAAAACGGACCCGGTCACGGGCAAATATATGTTTATCCTTCAGGTACAATCCATTCCTGTTAGGAAAATCCGCGCCTGTTGCGACGGCTTTCACTCCGGGTAATTTTTCTGCTTTACTTGTATCAATTGATTTGATTATCGCGTGGGGGTGTGGGCTGCGCTTTATGCGTGCGAAGAGCAAATTTCTTCCAAACTGAACATCATCAGTAAAAACCGCCGCGCCGGTGACTTTTTCCTGGACATCCACTCTTTGAACATTCGCACCAATTAAATCGGGAATATTTGGATTAACCTTCATAGAATCTCTCCTATCTCCTGGCAGCTTTTTTCACGGCGCTGATAATGCGCTCATAACCTGTGCAGCGGCATAAGTTCCCTAACAGCGCTATTTTTATCTCTTCATCACTTGGGTCAGGATTTCGCCTCAGGAGCGCAAATGCAGAAATTAGCATCCCGGGCGTGCAAAATCCGCATTGAATCGCGTTCAAGTCCATAAATGCCTTCTGCAGTTTCTTCATGGGTTCTTCTTGAGAAAGACCCTCAATCGTTTCCACAGATAAGCCGCTGCATTCAACTGCCAGAACCATGCAGCTGTTTACAGGTTCTCCTTCAAGCAGGACCGTACATGCGCCGCATTCACCTGCCTCACAGCCACTTTTTGTGCCGGTCAGGGTAAGGTTTTCACGAAGCATATTGAGCAATGAGAGATTTGGGGGTACTTCCAAAATTTCCTTACTGCCATTTACAGTCACTTGGATTTTGATGAGTTCCATAGATTTCATTCCTCAGCTTATTTTTCAAGAATGATTAAAGTGGGAGATTGAGCAATCCACAGGTTTTTTCAAGCCCGCGAAGTGCGAGCATCTGGATCATGTCTCTGCGGTAATGTGCACTGCTGCGGATGTCGTCGATGGGCTTGCACGCTTCAGCGCAAGCTAGTGCGGCTTGTTCAAGTGTGCTGTGGTTTATGGGCTCCGTTTTCAGGATATCCTGTGCCGACTCAACGAAAATCACAGTGGGAGCTACTGCTGTGAGTGTTAGCAGGAATTCATAACCAGACGAGCTATCAATCTTTTCATATCCAAGAACGGTAACTGCCGCGATCGCAAGGTCTCCAAGTTTATTTCGGCCGATGCTCTGATACGTCCCTCGCGTGCCTAACTGTGGGATCGGGAAAGAAATTGATTCAACAATCTCGTCTGATTGCAAACATGTTTTTCCAGGGCCCTCAAAGAAATCCTTCAGATCGACCTCATGCCTGCCATCCGGTCCAACAATGTGCACTTTGGAGCGGTATGTCAGGCAGGGCCCGATTGTATCTCCACAAGGCGAAGCATTGCATAAATTGCCTACCAAGGCTGCTCGATTGCGCAGTTGATACCCACCCACTTCCCGCGCAGCTTCTATCAGAACCGGATAATATTCTAAAACCTTTGGGTGGCTTATGATCTTATTCAGAGGTACAGCCGCGCCAATGGTCAGTCCCTTTTTAGGATCAAACTTAATTTTCCGAAACCCTTCTATGGATTTCAAATCAACCAGATATTTAGGATGAATTCTTTTATCTCTTATCTGGTTAAAACAATCAGTCCCGCCGGCATACGGCCGGGACTGGTCAGCGTGCTTAGTCAGAAAATCTACCGCCTCTTTTGAAGACTTTGGTTGATAATATTTAAACTCTGGGAGTCTTGGATGAGGTTGATTCATGTATATCCTCTTTTACCCTGAATATTTATGATGATACCTATATAAGGCGAGTGATTAAATATCTTTTATTATATCTTAAATGACCATTTAGCTAATATTAACCCTTCTCATAATTTTCATTTTAATTCAGGGGTTGTTGTTAGTGTAAGTAGTGAAATAATAACAGTCTCAGATAGCTAGCTTGAAACTAACGACAAGAAAAAAGATATACATAAATCAAAAGATCTAAGGGTTTTGTATATAAATAACAATAAATAGAAAAGCGCCCCCGGCGGGAGTCGAACCCACAACCGACTGCTTCGAAGTCAGTTAGTCAAGTTGTCTATTGTGTCCATACAGTGTTATTCCTTCTATTATGTCCACAAAAAAGGATAATAACTGTCCACAGCGTCTATTATGTCCATTGTTTCCACCGGTATTGCACCAGGATTGCACCGGGAATATCAAAAGGGAAAGGCGACTCGGTAAATTTGTTTTTTTGGCACCCATCAGCACCATATAAATACACTTTAGATGCAGATCAATTTCGAGGCAGAATAAGTGCATAAGTGCTCCTCCTTTGCCGGCTAATTGAAATGTATCTTTTGGCTTAGCAAATTTGCAGGGACGTTTTCATAGTCTTCCCCTATTTGAAAACCGCAAATATCTAAGAAGCCAGAAAGGAAATTTATACTTTTCTCAACCTCAATTATCGAAGCCGAAAATCAGCCGCACCTCATGCGGTTCGCCCAGCGGATGGAGCGCTTCGATCAAGTTTGTGATCAGCGGGGCGCTTTCCCGCAACGGCCTCTGCCATTCCATGGATACCCAATCAGGATTAGAGATGAACGCTACTACTGTGTTGGGCGGTTCTCTGTTTTCCTTCCAGCGCCTGGCAGCTTCTGGTGAGACCTTGCCCCGCAAAGTGACAGGTGCGTCCAGATCGTAATTAATCAACTCTTCCAGTGTCACCCACGAGAAGGAATGATCCCCCAGCCAGATCAGCTCTGGTTCCTCATCATCCAGAGGAAAATCCTCCATATCATCATCAAGCCATTCGTCTTCATCTTCTTTATAGAGCATTTCGCGTAATTCCTCTGATATATCTTCGGGAAAGCCGCGCGGATAACTGATGGGGATGACCGGATCGCCGCTATCCATTCCGGCAAATGTGTACCCGTTACGTATATCCGCCAGTATAGCGAAGGCGCGGTAGTTGCGATAATCAGGCAGGTCAACATTCGCCAGATGCCAGAGTCCATCTTTATAGATCTCTGCCGCCAAATGAATATCAGTGCCCATATGACTTCCTTTCACTACGTTCAGTTAAGAATCATAAATTTATAATTTAATTATATATCCCTTCGTTCTCTCCCGGATAGTGATGAATGTCTTTTCCTGAGCTCACCGTGTATGATCTAATAGCCGAAACGACGCTCCAAGGATTCGAACCCTGAACCTACGGATTATGAGTCAGTAGATTCACATGTCCATTGTTTCCACGGCGTCATTAAAATTGCACCAAATTGCACCACAAAAGTCAAAAAGGAAAAGCAACTCAAAATAAAGGAACATCCTTCCAGTAGTTTTCGTAAGAAGCGAGGGTTTGATTCGAACTATAATCAAGGCCCATCATTTACTGCTATTCAGCTGTGATGTCTGAGAGCACTCGGGGAGCATCTTGCTCAAGTTTTCCAACGGTCGGCCCCCTGGTCTCATCCGGTTGCTGTGTGGATGTTTTTGCTTCGGGTGGTCCGACATGCTTCGGGCAAAGCACCACATCCAGATCATTGGTTTGGAATTCCTTGCCACAGACAATGCGATAATGTTTACTGCCTATTCAAACTCCATTCAGTACTAATTTCCTTAAGCATATGACTTTCATCTCCATACCACGAACCGTTTTGAGAAACTGCCGCAGCACAGCAAGTATCCAGGTTGAGGTATGATTGAATCATCTTTCCCATAGTGCCTATTCACAATTTATCCGTCATTTCAATTCAAGTCGAGGATGAACTGCACAACTACCCTCTAGCATCGTTCCTGTTATATTCCTCAATCTATTGTGCATAATAGATCATGCTTTCTTAACCTAGGTACACCATAGCTGGCTTAGAATTCTTGTAATATCAAATATTTTAGAATCTTGAAGTATACAAGACTGTAATAGTAATCGCCTTGAACCACCGCTTTTTACACCCATTTTTGAGATTCAGGTTTTACGGCGGATTAATTAAATAACTTACTCTCCAGGTTTTTTGAGTGCGACCCATACAAGACAAGCTGCTATCAATGCTAACCAGACAAGTAATGCTTTAGTCCAAAAGGACTCGGTAGTGTTCCAAATGTTCAAAAAAGGACGCGCTGCGGGAGAAAGAATCCCAAATGTAAGTATAGTGGTTAATAACGTGCCAATGACGTACAATAACCCCATTTCCGTCTTCTCCTTGGCTACTGATGCAGCACCGGCAACAGGATATACCAGGAGGGATAAAAGAAATCCGTACAGCATGCCTAGGGAGTCCAGATTATTTA
>Ga0255400_10004_pt1 | contig 23338 bp, 23 predicted proteins | sample ANMaggSeSYBR01G7_FD_182117 | JGI IMG/M metagenome (GOLD analysis project Ga0255400, IMG submission 182117) | Sediment cell enrichment communities from methane seep in Santa Monica Basin, California, United Staets - ANME aggregate JGI... | ecosystem: Environmental > Aquatic > Marine > Cold seeps >... | reverse complement strand
TGAAGGATATAAATATCTCTTCGGCATTTTCACAGAGAACGCGACCCTAACCGAACCGCTATCGGACATTGCAAAATCAAAAGGAGTGGAGAGCGTGGCGATTATCAGCCGTAATGACCTTTTCCCGCTTTCAATTGCTAACGAAATCGTAACCTCTTGTGAAAAGCGTGGCATCACTATCAATTACTTTGAACAATATGCTATTGGAACAACTGACTTTTCACCTATGCTTATTGATATTGCTGCGACAAACCCTGATTGGATATTCATGACTGGTTATGCAGAGGATGGATTGCAGTTTTTTAAACAAATGAAGGAACTAAGGGTTGAGTCGAAAATGCTGTCGATGGTAGCAGGAGCTGCATATAAAGAGTTTGTTGAAGGTCTCGGCGCTGACAGTGAATACATCACAACCGCGTGCTGGTGGCATCCTGCCGTCACATATGAAGCATCTGATGTGTTTGGAACATCTGCGAACTTTGTTGCACTCTATAAAGCAAAATATGCCGTGGAGCCTGACTATCCCATTGCTAGTGCTGCAGCGGCTGGAGTTCTTTTTGCACAAGCAATCGAAAAAGCTAATTCTCTAGATCCATCCGCAGTCCGCGATGCTTTGGCATCGGAAAAATTTGAAACTTTCTTCGCCTCAATTGATTTTTCAGATAATGGCATTGGCGCAGGCTATGTGCCTCCGGTTATGCAGATTATCAACAACGAACACCTTGTTATTTATCCTGACGTGATAAAACAGATAGATTTTGTTTATCCTATGCCGGGTTGGGACGAACGGTAAGAATTGAATTTTGGTTAGTCGATAAATAAGAGAAGGTAATTATGTCGTTACAAGCTGTTATCAGTGGTCTACTTTTGGGCGGAATTTACGCCTTGGTAGCGTCGGGTTTCTCACTAATAAGTGGTGTTATGAAAGTTTTAAATTTCAGTCATGGTGCCCTTATGATGCTTGGTGCATACTCGACATATTGGATCACTGTGACTTTTGGGATTGATCCGCTGCTGACTATTCCGATCTCTATGGCAATATTGTTTGTTATTGGGTTTCTACTTCAAAAATATGTGCTAAACCTCATTATCAAGGCTCCCATATATATGACGCTTATTTTTACATATGGTGTCGATATGATTCTCGTGAACGCCGCAATTGTAATGTGGACAGGTAATATGCGCACAGTTCCCGTACCGAATGCGGGGGCAAACATTTTGTTTTTCGACGCGGCCGTTCCAGTTACTAGACTAATTACCTTCGGTATTGCTCTTTTGGTGACAGTTTTTCTTTACATTGTCATGGGAAGAACTCACTTCGGAAAGGCGATAACTGCAGCTAGGATGGACCTTGACGCAGCTATGCTGGTAGGTGTCAACATTTCTAATACCTACGCAATTACGTTTGGAATCGGGGCCGCGCTAGCAGGAGCGGCAGGTTCGCTTCTTTCTATGCTCGGCCCGATTTCTCCCAACCTTGGGGCGTTATATTCAACAAGAGCCTTTGCTATATGTATTCTTGGAGGAACAGGAAGTATGATCGGAGTGCTGGTCGGAGGATTACTAATGGGGCTTTTAGAAACTATTGGCGCCAGTTATATTGGCGCGGGGTTTAAAGATGCCATTCCGTTCGCTCTCCTCATCCTTATCCTGATTATACGTCCTCGTGGTATTTTTGGCAAAGAGTTTTTCTAATTAGGAAGGTTTGTGAATAGTGATAAGTAAGTATCGTGGACTTAAACCTGTATTTAGATATATTCTTTTAGCATTGCCAATTGCATTTTTAATTCTGTACCCTACTGTTTTGCATGGGTATCCAGTTCGTTTGGCGACAACAATTATTATGTATGTTACCTTCAGCCAGATCTGGAACATTCTTGGTGGCTTTGCAGGGTATTTATCATTGGGGCTGATGGGTTTTATTGGTGTCGGCGCGTATGGAACTGGCGTGTTGATGAATATGGGGATAAATGTCTACATCTCAATGTTTCTTGCCGGATGTCTTGCGGCTGTAATTGCAGCGGTAATCGGCTTACCGATCCTTCGACTTAAATCTGGTTATTTTATGGTTGCGACGTTTGCGGTGGCTTTCGTTCTTAGGGAAATTGCAAGTAACATGAATACCATCACTGGAGGGGGGAGTGGACTTGCGTTGCCGCTTATCGACATGCCTATTGAAGGGATAAATCGGTATATCTATTATGCAATGTTGTTAATGGCAATTGTTGTAACCTTTATATGTATCAGAATCTCAAAATCTAGTCTTGGTTATGGGCTTCGTGCAATAAAGGAAAATGAGGATGCCGCTAATGTTCTTGGTATCAACACAACAGTATATAAATCAGTCGCCTTTATTATTAGCTCGTTCCTTGTAGCTACTATCGCTGGAATGTATGCTTATTGGCTCACATTTATTGATCCACTCTCAGCTTTCGACAGCAATATGTCAATTTTAATAATAACAATGACAATGGTAGGTGGGGCGGGTACTTTAATTGGTCCCATAGTGGGGGGGATTCTCATATCTTTGGTCTCCGAAGTTATTTGGAGTAACTTCCTAGAACTTCATAAGGGCATTCTTGGGATCGTTCTGATCGCTACGGTAATCTTTTTACCAAATGGGATTGTGGATTTATTTCTTTATCGCGAAGAAAAACTTACATGGAAAACACTTGGAAAGGTCATTCGAGAAAACTATGAAAAATATAGGCTATAGTAGTAGGTATTATCATGATTATGCAAGTTGTTAATGCGACAAAGAGTTTTGGTGGCCTCACCGCTGTTGACAATGTGTCTTTTAATGTTGAGAAAGGTGAACTTCTCGGTGTTATTGGTCCAAACGGTTCAGGTAAAACCACACTTATCAACTTAATTAGTGGAACGCATCCTATTACTTCCGGCGATATTCTGTATAACGGTAGTTCTATCAAAAAATACGCGCCTTATCAAAGAGCAAGGTTGGGCATTGCGCGGACGTTCCAGGTTGTCAAGCCTCTTCAAGATCTTACAGCGGAAGATAATATCATGACAGCAGCTTTATTTGGACGCTCGAAATCCAATTTAGCACAAGAGGTTTTTTCCTGTATGTCAACCAAACCTGCCAAGATAGCATATGTTCAAACAGAGAATATTCTTGAGCGCATTGGACTGCAAGATCAAAAAAACCGATTTGCTAGAAACCTTACGCTCTCTGGACAAAAGAGACTTGCAGTTGGGCAGGCACTTGCCATGAATCCTCAGCTCCTACTTCTTGACGAGGTAGTGGCAGGATTAAATCTCTCTGAAGTTGAGGATATGATGGGTCTTATTACAACCATAAACAACGAAGGTGTAACCGTGATCATGATAGAACATATTATGAAAGTCGTTATGGGAATTTCCCATAGGGTAATTGTTTTGGATCGCGGTGCTCTGATTGCCAATGATTTGCCTGAATTGGTAGCTCATGATCCACATGTTATCGCAGCCTATCTTGGTTCAAGATTTGGTAATAAGAATAAAGGTGGTGAGGGTCATGAACATTTTAGAAGTTAATAATGTTTGTGCCTATTACGGCACAGCCCAAGCACTTTTTGAGGTCTCTTTGGAACTGAAGGAACGGGAAATCCTTGCGCTTGTGGGAGCAAACGGTGCAGGTAAAACTACTTTGTTGCGTACGATATCGGGGCTCACTCTTCGGCGGACTGGCGAAATTTTATTTAATGGAAATTCTATTATCAAAACAGATGCAGCAAAAATCGTAAAATTAGGAATTGCCCATGTCCCAGAGGGAAGAAGGTTGTTTCCCGGTATGACAGTGACTGACAATCTATTAATGGGGGCACATCTTCGTAGAGATAAAGAATCAATAAAATCAGACTTGGTGTATGTTTTTGAAATTTTTCCCCGTCTTAAAGAACGCCGTTCACAGCTTGCGGGAAAATTGAGCGGTGGCGAACAGCAGATGTGCGCCATTGGCAGAGGACTGATGTCAGCACCCAAAATACTGCTTATAGACGAGCTTTCGCTCGGTTTAGCACCTGTAATAATTGACGAGTTGATAAAAATTATAGCTCTGCTACGAGAAAAGGGTATGACAATTATATTGGTTGAACAGGATGTTCAAACAGGGCTTGAGATTTCCGACCGGGGTTATGTTATTGAACATGGAAGAATTGCTCTTTCTGGAAAGTCCGAGGACCTAATAAATAACGAAAAAATCAGAAAAAGCTATCTCGGGATATGAAAATTTGTTGGATCAAATTTTAGCGATAATCTATCATCTTTTGGAACAACATTTCGATTGTAGGGCATATAAGAACTGATTGGACAATTTCACCCTTACCCACTTATTATTGGGTGACCCAGCTCCTAAGTATTATTAGTCAAAATCGAGGCTTTATCTGATATTCATTTGAAAATTAAAGAAAAGAATGTATACAAATAAATATTGAAAATAGCAACAAAATTATTATAAATTAGAAAACATAATAGATTGGTCGGCAAAAATTATATTGGAGCCCGTAGAATGAATATTTATGATTTTGGATTAAAAGGACCCAAAACCTGTTTAGCAAAAACAGTCAATGAGGCAGTCGATTCAGCTAATGAAATTGGATATCCAGTTGTATTAAAAATTAGTTCTCCAGACATATTACATAAGACTGATGTAGGTGGGGTCAGAATGGGATTATTGGATGAGTCTGATGTCAGATCAACTTATTTAGAGATTATGCGGAATGCAAAAGACCATTGCCCGGACGCAAAGATCGAAGGGATATCAATACAGGAAATGATTCAACAAGGGGTTGAGATTATTATTGGACTACTTCAAGACCCTCAATTTGGAATCTCTATTATGTTTGGTTTGGGTGGCATATTCGCAGAGATTATCAAAGATGTGGCTTTCCGAATTCTCCCAATTACTGCAGCTGATGCCCTATCCATGATCCATGAGATAAAGGGTCAATCAATTCTAAATGGTTACCGGAACACTAATCCAGTCTCTGAAGATATGTTAGTAAACCTATTGATGCAAATAAGCGAGAAAGGATTTGAATTGAGGGAAACTTTGGAAGCTGTCGATCTCAATCCTGTTGTCGTTTGGGAAGATCAATACCGGGTTCTTGATGGGAAATTCATCTTAAAAAAACACTCAGATAATAAGGTTGTGAACCTCACCCCAAATATTTCTTATCTCAACAAATTCTTCACTGCGAAATCAATTGCTATCATAGGAGCTTCTGATACAAAAGGTAAGGTTGGAAATGGCGTTTTGGATAGTTTACTAAACCATGATTATCAAGGTTCTGTTTATCCGGTTAATCCAGGACATCCAATTGTGATGGGAGTCAAAGCATATCCTACTTTAGCTTCCATTCCCGATACAATTGATATGGCAGTAATGACAACGGACATAAATTTTGTCCCTGATGTACTAGCAGATTGTAAAAAGAAGAAAATTAATAATTTGGTGATAATCTCGGGAGGTGGAAAAGAACTAGGCGGCGATAATTCTCTATTCGAAGATAGGATCCGTAAGGCTGGCAAAGATAATGATGTGCGAATCATTGGTCCAAATTGCACAGGCGTTTTCGATGGAAGATCTCGCGTCGCCACATTTTTTCAGACACAGGATCGCATGTCAAGACCTAAAGATGGTCCAGTCGCTTTCATGACACAATCTGGAACCGTTGGAATAGCCTTCCTTGAAGATGCTCATGCATTTGGAGTAAGGCATTATGTCAGTTATGGTAACCGTGTGGATGTTGATGAAGCAGATTTACTTGCATCCTGGGGAGATGATCCAGAAATAAAAGTTATCAGTATGTATGTAGAGGGGTTTGAGAATGGAAGGAAATTCTTATATGCCGCTAGAGAGGTATCTAGTCGAAAACCCATAATTATCTACAAGTCAGCTCGAACGGAACATGGTGCCAAAGCTAGTGCCTCACATACTGGTAATCTTGGCGGTAGTTATCAGGTTGTTCAAGGAGCCTTACGCCAAGCAGGAGTAATTACCGTAGATTCGTATGATGAGTTGATATCAGCAACTAAAGCCATAGCCATGCAGCCTGAAGCGAGAGGAGTAAATGTTGGCATGGTCAGTAATGGAGCTGGATCCATGATTCAAGCCATCGATTATTTATCAGAACTTGGGATGAAGCTCCCCGTCTTATCTCAATCGACTTTATTACACTTGCAGGAAATCTATCCTTCATACTATATAACACATAATCCTATTGATGTGACTGGTTCTGGAACCAGTGACGATTACATCACTGGAATAAAAGCATTGATGGAAGATCCGAATATCGATGTGGTCATGCCCTGGTTTGTTTTTGTGAATATTCCTTTGCAACAGGACATTATTGAAAAATTAGGTGCATTAAACCATCTCTATAAAAAACCAATTTTGGTTGGTGCATTTGGAGGTGAATATTCAATTAGGATGATGGATGGGATAGAAGCACAGGGTTTTCCTGTGTATCACTCTGTTTGTGATTGGGTCAGTGCAGCAAAAGCTATTTCATGGCGTTCGCAGCATATTTTAGAAAAAAATAAAATTTTTTAGGAGAAAAAAAATGAGTAATCCCTGGAAATCAGATCAATATTTTGTAAGTCCTCTCAATTATGATGAAGAAGTAAGGAAAGGAATGAAACTTCCTGCAAAGGTTAAGGTGCATGATATAACCTTGCGTGATGGTGAGCAGGAGACAGGTGTTGCCTTGTGTAAAGACGACAAGATCAAGATTGCAGAAAAATTAGCCGAAGTTGGAGTACACCGAATTGAAGCGGGTATGCCGGCTGTTACAAAGGATGATGAAGCAGCCATCCGTGAGATTGTTAAGCGTAATCTTGGACCAGAAATCTTTGCTTTTTCGCGTTGCATGATAGATGATATTAAACTCGCTGTTGACTGCGGAGTTCAGGGCGTTGTTGTTGAGATACCCAGTTCAGAGGAAGTAATCAAATATGCATATGGATGGCCACTTGAAAAATCAATTGATCAATCTGTTAAGGCTACTCAATATGCGCATGAAAGTGGACTGTATGTCAATTTTTTCACTATTGATGCAACCCGCGCGGATTTTAATTTCCTGATTCAGTTAATACAAAAAGTTGCTGAAGAAGGGCATATGGACTCATTAACCTTAGTTGATACTATGGGTTGTGCTCATTCTTCTGCAATCCGTCATTATGTTCGTGAGATTAAAAAGATCATTCACAAACCATTAGAAGCTCATTTTCATAATGATTTTGGATTGGCTAATGCTAATACACTTGCAGCGGTAGAAGAAGGTGCTGAGGTTGTTCATTCTACTGTCTTGGGAATTGGCGAACGGGGCGGACAAGCATCGACTGAACAGTTGATTTTAGCGCTTGAATTACTTTATGGATATAATACGGGAATCAAATTGGATAAACTTTATGATTTGGGAATATTAGTGGCTAATTTAACCGGACATGTAGTTCCTGTAAATCAACCGTTACTAGGTAGTCGATATTTTGAGCTTGAATCAGGAATTCCTTCTTCCTGGTGGATCCAGGTCATGGACACTCGCCCCACGGTTGTTTTCCCAATGTTACCTTCTCTTGTGGGTGCGCCTGATGTAAATGTTGTTCTCGGAAAGGGCAGTGGATCAGACTCAGTACGTTATTGGTTGTCAAAGATCGGAGTCAAAATGGATGAAGATCAAATCTTAAGGGTACTGACAGCAGTGAAAACCAAGTCAATTGAGAAAAAGGGGTTGATAAATTTGCAGGAATTTGAAACTATCGTGAACAAAATAGAATGAAATTTCAGATTCTCTAAAAGAAAAAGAGGAACTTCAAAAGGGGCTGGAGAACAATTATTCATTGTTTAAGATCCTTGGTGATCGAAAACATCAACTTGCCGGAACTCTTAGTAGTGGTGAGCAACAAATGTTAGCGATTGGAACTGCCATGGCATACAAGCCAAGATTATTAAATTTGGATGAGCCATCACTTGGTTTGGCACCTAAGGTTAATGAAGAAATCGCCTGCGCCGTAGATGTTATCAAATATCAGGGTGTCACTATCCTCTTGTCAGAACAAAAAGCAAAGGTTGCTATGGACATTTCAGATAGGGTTTATATCTTTCAAAATGGACGAATTATTGTAGAAGATTCGCCTGAAAAGTTATCAAATAATCCCGAAGTATCTAATCTTTACTTAGCAGTGGATTAAGTAGTATGCAAAAAATTGATATTAGTTATGGTCGTTATGGCTTGTCCCTCGAACTCCCTGACGATTCTCGAGTTCTTCGAACAAAAAAGGTGGCAGCTATTAACGATGAGCAAGCGGGCATTCTGGCTGCACTACGATCACCAACTGATAAACCACCGCTATCCAGTCTGGTTGGTTCTGGGACTCGAGTTGTAGTTACACACAGCGATATAACTAGGGCAACACCTAATCGTCGGCTTCTTCCAGTCATCTTAAAAGAGCTCGAGGATAATGGAGTTCGTAGAGAAGATATCACCCTGCTAAATGCACTTGGTACACACCGACAGCAAACTAATCAGGAATTACGTACTCTACTTGGGGATCATTTAGTTGAGAATTATCGCTGTGAACAACATAATGCTTTTAATGATGAAGGGTTAATTTCTGTAGGAAAAACAAGCTTAGGTAACGACATTCGTTTAAATAAATTACTAGTAGAGGCTGACTTTAAAATATTTACAGGTTTTATTGAACCTCATTTTTTTGCTGGTTTCAGTGGAGGTCCAAAAGCAGTATTGCCTGCTCTGGCAGGAGCTGAGAGCGTATACACAAATCATGGTTTTAATATGATAGCTTATCCTTCTGCTACATTCAACATTACGCATGGTAATCCAATCTGGGAGGAAATGAAAGAAGCTGCTGAAAAAGTTAGCAATTCTTTTTTAGTAAATGTGACTTTGGATCGGGAGCACAGGATAACCGGGGTCTTTGCAGGTGATGTTATCTCTGCACATTCGAAAGGCTGCCAGTTATTACGAGATAATTCTGTTGTCACCATTGATGAACCTTACGATATCGTCATAACCTCCAACAGCGGATACCCGCTTGATCAGAATCTATATCAATGTGTAAAAGGGTTATCAGCAGCCAAACGTGCCGTTCGGAAAGGAGGAGCAATCCTGATGGTCGCGCGTTGTGAAGATGGATTACCAGATCATGGATCCTACGCTAGCTTATTGAAGAGGGCAGATTCCCCGAATGAGATCCTGAGTATGATTTCTCAGCCGGGATTTCATGAGCAGGATGCTTGGCAAGTTCAAACCCAAGCATATGTCCAACAGCATGCAGAAGTTCATCTTTTCAGCGAGGGACTCCAAAACACAATGATCAAGAATGCCATGATGATACCCTGTCGCGACATCAGTGATACCTTATCTCAGTTAATGAGACGGTTTGGAAATAAGGTTTGTGTGATCCCCGAAGGTCCCCTGGTTATAGTTAATCTGTCTTGTTCTACTGTGTAGAATGAAGATGTATGAATTAAAAGAGGCAACATTATGGAAAACAAATATCAGCCAATCACAATCAAGATATGCCAGGAGATCATTGATATTGTAGGGGAAAACAATTTCATCACAGGAGATTTAGATAAACTTGAGCCCTACTCGCATGATGAAGTAGCCGATAAAGCATTTGCAGTAATGCCGGAAATTGTGGTAAAACCAACCTCCACTCTACAGATTTCTGAAATAATGAAGCTGGCGAATCGGGAGATGATCCCTGTGACTCCCCGGGGAGCAGGTTCAGGACTCTCAGGGGGAGCTGTTCCTGTTTTTGGTGGAATTGTGTTGTCCCTTGAAAAGATGAACCATATCTTGGAAGTTGATACCGAGAATCTGCTTGTAGTTGTGGAGCCCGGTGTGATCACAAATGATATTAATGAGCGGGTTAAGAATTTGAATCTATTCTTCGCGGGTTACCCTATGAGTGTTGAAGCCTGTTTTATCGGAGGAAATGTCGCCGAAAATGCTGGTGGTGGAAAAGCTGTAAAGTATGGGGTGACGGGCCGATATATCATGGGATTGGAGGTCGTGCTCCCTTCTGGCGAAATTGTCCAGTTTGGCGGTAAACGGGTGAAGGATGTTGCTGGATACGACATGGTCAATTTAATGGTGGGTTCAGAAGGCACCCTCGGAATATTTACAAAGATTTTCATCAAACTTCTTCCTCTTCCAAAAACGAAAGCGGATCTGCTCGTTTTATTTAAGACGCCTGAGGAGGCTATAGCAATGGTTCCAAAAATTATGACCACTGCTGGCATCATTCCGACTGCAATCGAGTTTATGGATCAGCTTTCGATAAAAACTGCCTGTGAGTATCTCAATGAGAGTCTTCCCTACGAACAGGCGGGTGCTATGCTGCTCATTGAAGTAGATGGTACAGACCGCAAAATGGTTGAGCAAGATTATGAGTGCATCGGGGATCTTTGTCAAGAAAATGGCGCTATTGAAGTTTATGTTGCTCCGAATCATACAACTCAAGAACGAATATGGGCAGTTCGTCGTAACATTGCTGAAGCTTTCAAGGTGTACAGTCCAATCCAAAGTCTTGAAGATATTGTTGTTCCATTCGCAAGCATCCCGGAAATACTGCCAATTCTCGATGAGCTTTCAACACGATTTAATATTGTGATCCCATGTTATGGACATGCAGGCGATGGTAATCTACATGTTACCGCAGTAAAAAAACCAGAGATGTCTCTTGATGAATGGAACGCGATAGAGAAATCATTTCTTATCGAGCTGTACAAAGAGGTCATAAAATTAGGTGGTAGCATAAGCGGAGAACATGGAATCGGTTCAAAACGAAGCGAGTTCTTACCACTTATGATGAATCCAACCGTTATTGACCTACAAAAGAAAATTAAACTAGCCTTTGATCCGAATTTGATTCTAAATCCCGGGAAAATATTCCCACAGGTTCATGAAATTTAGAGGTTTATTATTTATGTTAAGAATTATTGTTCCTATAAAACAAGTTCCCGAAACCAGTAATGTAAAAATGGATCCAGAAACTGGCACAATGATACGGTTGGGATTAGAAGCCATCATCAATCCTCTAGATCTCTACGCCCTAGAAACAGCTTTGCGTTTAAAGCAGACCCATCAAGCACACATAATCGTGATCAGTATGGGACCTCTCAATGCAGAGGATGCGCTAAGGGAGGCATTAGCTCTTGGATGCGATGAGGCAGTGTTGCTTAGCCATCGAGCATTTCGGGGTGCTGATACTTGGGCTACATCTTATACACTATCACAAGCAATAAAAAAAACAGGCAATTTTGATTTAATAATATGCGGAGAAAGAGCAACTGATGGTGAAACAGGACAAGTAGGTCCAGGCATTGCCGCTTTTTTGAATCTTCCGCTGGTGACTTATGTTCGGAGAATTTCCGAAATTACCCCTGCTTTTGCCTGCGTAGAACGATTGGTTGAGGGTGGTTTTGAAGTTGTAAGGTCAGAAATGCCATTAGCAATCACCGTTGTGAAAGAAATAGCAAATCCCCGATTACCGACATTAAGAGGTATGAAAGCTGCCAAAGTTATAGAGATACCTATATGGGGACCAGAGGAAATCGAGGCAAATCCTGATTATGTGGGCTTGAATGGTTCTCCCACAAGAGTGGTGAAAATCCAATCACCCAAGGTTACTCGCAGTGGTACCCTAATGAGTGCAAAATCTAAAGAGGAAATGGACCAAGCAGCTGATAAGCTGATCAGCTATCTAAGAGAAAACAATTTACTAAATTGGATGAACGCGAAATGATAGACAAACAGAATTTAAAAGAAATCTGGACTTTAGCTGAGCAGAAGAAGGGGAAATTGAATGATGTCTCATTTGAATTACTTGCATGGGGTCGCAGATTGATCCCTGATGAAAATTATATACTTTGTTCTGTGCTCTTGAGTAATGAAATTGATATTGAAGAAGTACATAAATTGATTGAGTACGGGGCTGATCGAGTGTACCTGATAATGAATGTCAACCTAGAGAATTTTTGCGTTGATCCTTATGTTGCGGTATTAACCGAATTGATAGAGAAACATAAACCAGATGTTATGATCGCATCTGCCACCAGTACTGGGCGAACGATTATGCCTTATCTCTCCGCTCGGATACATGGAGGACTCACAGCAGATTGTACTGGACTCGAAATTGATAATGAAAGTGGTTTATTATTACAAACCCGTCCAGCAATCGGTGGAAATATTCTCGCTACCATTAAAACTCCTTTTCATCGCCCCCAAATGTCTACAGTTCGCCCGAAATCTATATCAATTCCTTTAAGGACATCTTCACGACTCGGTGAAATCATTCATTTCAACATGGATTTTACTGCTGTAAAAAATAGGACTCAGGTGGAGAAGTTTATCCCTTTTACTGAAGAGGGTCCAAGCATTGAATCAGCAAATGTTGTTGTGGCTGGTGGAAAAGGCATCAAGAACAAAAACAATTTTATTGTAATTGAAGAACTAGCAGATTGCTTAGGTGGCGCTGTGGGTTCTTCCCGACCACTTGTAGATCAGGGATGGACGCCATATTCTACTCAGGTTGGACTGAGTGGGAAGACAATATCACCCGAATTGTATATTGCTTGTGGGATTTCTGGAACCGTCCAGCATCTCGCAGGAATACAAACGGCTCATCATATTATTGCAATAAACAACGACCCAAATGCCCAAATTTTCCAAGTCTCAGACTTTGGTGTTGTTGCTGATCTTTTTGACTTTTTACCAGTATTATTATATAGGTTGAGAGAATTTAGAGATAATTTATTTTTAGCTAAATAATGAGAGAATAATTCTACTCATTCTTTTTTAGGGATCGCATTAGCACTCACCAAAGAGCGGAGAACAGGGCATGTCGGGACCAATGGAAGCCGAACACCCTGTTTTTGCCTATAACCAGAATTTGGCGGACAAAGTGCGAGGATTCTTCTTTTATGTTCATAACTCAGCGATTTGGGATGAATAAAGGATCTTGATATATCCATTAGTAGTAACTATCGTGAATTCATCAACCAGCCCACCTGAACCCTTAATGGATCTCAGGGAACCGGGCTGATATGAACTGATGATCACCGGTTTTTTGAAAAGTACTATCCCAACACCGAATTTTTCGGATTCAAGAGCAAACTTCATAACCTGAAATTTCAAGGCTCGAATGTGGAAAAGAGGAGCATTAAACGTTATTTTTTCAGCCTAAGTATTACTTTTAATAAGGACCTAGATTCGTCGAAGGCAGCATTTTATAATAGATAGGGTTCATTCGAGACGAAGACATTTTTTCCATTGTTGTAGTTGACACATCAATGCAGGCAATAGTGAAGTTTCTCCTGTAATTCAGAGAATCAACCACTCCTACATAAGATGCATCAGTATGGTAAGGTTAACCTTGGGAAAGAAGGAAAACTATGATGTCCTTGAGAAAGGAGACATTCTGAGATCAAATGCTTTTTTGGTGAAACTTTTGGAGTTATTATCGACTGTAAAGATAGGAGTAATAATTCTCACACTGCACTGAGATGTTACGTCCTTCCTTAATTAATATTCTTCGTAAATAATCTTTTCAACCCGCTTGAAATGGGCATAGAGTGCCCGGTTGCCTCTGAACTCCAACCCGTTTACCTTACCATCCTCGGAACGGCGGAAGGTCAACTCTTCAAAGTGGCCGATCTCAGAGGAGAATTCATCCTTGAGAACCGGAAGTAAGGTTACGTCAGGGAAATGGGGATGGAACAAGGTGAGATGGCCATCTTTTACCTGCAACTCCCACATGTTGAATAGTTCCTCGTTCCAATATTTGCCGGTGTATTCTGCGAGTTCCGCTGGTTCCAGTTCCAGAGGTGGGAGCTTTACAGCATACATCGGTCCCATCGATGACTGGCAATTGAAGGCGCATATTTGTCCAACTTCATCACGCACGGCTTCCATTTCCATGCCGATTCTTTCGATTTTATATTTTCTGTTCCCAACTTTCATAAGCGGCAGCCGATAAGCGCAAAAGGGGTGCGTATGAGAAGGCTCTTTTCCGCGATCACGATCTTCATAATCAACCCGTCAGGCAATTGGTAGCAACCTTTCATTTCTTTCATTTCTTCATTTTCCAAATCCTGTGGATTGGTCCTGGTGATCACGGTCCTCGCGGAAAAGATCCGTTCATTGATGCCGGAAGTGGATATCTCTGATGTGATGGATAATGTCGATGATCTGTTGGATAATTCTATTGCACCTAAAGGATATGTTATACAAGATAGATCCATTAAATACGGTGTTGAAGAAACATATGATTTGAGCAAGATTGATTTTGAGAAATTGGCAAAGCGTTTTGAGAAGAGTCGCAAGCAGATTGAAGCTGAGAAGCTGCGTGGAATGCTAAACCAGAAACTAAATAAAATGGTACGCCTTAATAAATCGCGTATGGATTATCTGGAAAAGTTCAAAGAGATGATCGAAGAATATAACGCGGGCGTGTCGAGCGTTGATGTTTTTTATGCGGAATTGCTCGATTTTGCTAAAGATCTTAGCGCAGAAGAGCAGCGCGGGATATCAGAGAATTTGAGTGAAGAGGAACTGGCGGTTTTCGATCTGCTGACTAAACCAGCCATCAGATTAAGTAAAAAAGAAGAAGAAAAAGTAAAAGAAGTAGCCAAAGAATTACTCGACACTTTGAAAGCTGAACGTTTATTGCTGGATTGGCGTAAACGTCAGGAGACACGCGCGCGAGTACAGTTAACAATAGAGAAGACGTTAGACCATTTGCCAGGTAATTATTCAACTGACTTATATAAACAGAAATGCACGCAGGTTTATCATCATGTGTACGAAGCGTACTATGGGCAGGGGAGAAGTGTTTATTCAATAGCTGGCTAAATATTTTGTTTGAATGATAATTCGCGATTTCATATGTTGTAAAACTGACTTTGTCAAGAGAAATTAGGAAAGATATAATAGATAAGTGTCAACTGATCATAATATTTCAGCATCACCACAAATAGAAGACCTAATATCGCTACGGCAAGCATCAGAACTCAGTGGTTTAACGACAAATCATTTACGGTTGCTTGTAGGGCATGGCAAATTATGGGGAATGAAGATTGGTAGCTTTTGGGTGACAACAGAAGAAGCAATAAAAGAGTACCTTTCACAGGGAAATAGACCAGGACCTAAGCCTAAATAATCATATTGACAATGTATGCGAATACGCTTATAATATAAGAAACACTATTGTAGGAGGTCCCCATGGGTGGCACCGGAACTTAATCATTTACCATTCCCACTTAATCGTGTAATTTTCATATAGTCTCGGATTTTTCTTCTCCCAGACTATTTGCCAGCGTTTATCAGGCAATCTGGTGAGGTTTTTCTCATCCAGTTCAATTGTTTTCTTTTTATTCCGTTCGATTCCCCACACACGGATTGGTGGACGAATTTTTGGATAAATTATCTTTATATTTAGAATGTTTGTAGATCTATTGATAAATGTTTCCCAATATCCATATTTCCTCACCGGTTCCCCTTCTAATTTCCATTCAAAATTAAGAATCTCTACATCGCCCTTGTTCTTAACCACACGTAATGAAACTATGACATATGTCTTATGTCCTGATTGATAAAAATCTACTGGTAATCCAGGCGAACAGATGTAATCACTTATTGAATGATTGATACCCCATATCTGATCTTGAATTGCTATTATATTGTCTTGGAGAAACCTCACTTCTTCCACTTTATTTACAATTCCCGTCCTTCCTTCATTATCTAATATTTCAAGCGTAGATTCATAATTCAGCACTTCATACATGCCAGGTTTCCTTAATCTCTGCACATATGCTTTTCCCCATTGGTACATATCACTGAGAATCGGAACTATTAATTGTTCTGGTCCAACTGTATTCATTCCAAGATATTGAGAAATGGTTTATCACATACACTTTCATCGAAACATAAATAGTCTTTACCCAGCATCCAGCTAATCAACACTCCAATCAGAAGAAGAAACACGATGATCAGTGACTTTATGATCGGTGAAATATCGATAAACCCGCCCTGGTTATTTTTCATGCGCACACTATATCAAACTTAAAGTACATGTCAATACGAGAATCTTATTGACAATAGTTAATAATTTTGCTTGTATATATGTATGCCCAAACAGGTACAAGAATTGACCCAAACAATCAGTACGATCTATAAAAATGATGCGGTGATCAAATTTCACACACCCGATTACTTGAAACATTTGTTGGAAAAACAAGCCGTAAAACGGAATATTTCTTTATCTGCTTTTATGCGCCTGATTGCTTCTGAGTATCTCAGGCGCGATCAACTGTTATGATCATTGCTATTACAAATCAAAAGGGAGGTGTCGGAAAGAGCACCACTTCAATAAACTTAGCTGCTGGATTGGCTCTAAAAGGCTATAAAACTCTTCTGGTTGACCTGGATCCACAGGGCAATACAACAAGTGTATTCATGCCGGAATCGGATGAGGTACCCATTGAGGCGACCTTATACAATGTCCTGCTTAACTTCTATCCTTTGGCCAATATAATTATAGAGACCAATACAGACAATCTCTCTTTAGCCCCTTCTCATATTCGCTTGTCTGGTTTTGATCTTGAGTTATCCCAAGCCTTCGATAACCGCAGTGAGCGTTTGAAACGTGCTTTAGCCCCTATATCTGATCAATACGATTATATTATTATTGACACTCCTCCATCTTTGGGTTTGTTAACTATCAATGCGCTTACGGCCAGTGAGAAATTGGTCATTCCAGTTTCTACTGGTTTCTTTGCTCTCACAGGTTTGGTGCAGTTGCAGGAGGCTTTTCAAATGGTAAAGCAAACCAGGCTAAACTACCGCTTAGATATCCTAGGAGTATTATGTACTTTCACTGAAAGAACAAACGTCTCCAAGGACGTGGAAGGCCAATTACGAGAGTATTTTGGGGAATTGATCTTCCAAACCACGATCCCCAAAAACATCAGTCTGGAAGAAGCGCATTCTAACCATATGCATGTCTTCAAGTATGCTCCCCACAGCAAAGGATCACTGGCCTATCAGGCATTGGTCAAGGAGGTGCTCAAGCGATGAAAGCTTCAGGATTAGCAGAGAGCCCTCTGTTTCAGAACAAGGATGCTGATACCAGGATACCAACCTTACCATCAAGCAACCATGCTATCATGCAACCAGACCACCAGGATGATGTGATTGAACATATTCGCCAAGCAGTTAGACAGACTGGGAAAGAGGCGGGCACCTACCGGATCACAAGGGAAGAAAAGAAAGCATTAATGGAACTCTGTTATTCCTTTCGATTGTCTGGAATACGCACGAGTGAAAACGAGATCACCAGGATCGCCATCAACTATCTTATCCACGATCACAATAGCAACCAAGGAAACAGCATTCTAGAGCGTGTGATGGAAGCCATTCATGGATGAGGTCGATCACCCATGCCATCATGGTGCAATGTTCTTCTTGACAACGATCTGAATAAAGAGATATGTTAATTTCATAAGCCCGATCAGTGAGTAAGAGATGTCGTCTGCTAAATCCATCCTTTTGGGATGCGTGGCTGCTTATGCCACTACGACCTAGGAGTAAGATCCGAACTGAAAGCTGGTTGGCCAGTGCCGCCGGAGAAAAAGAACGGCTGGTGAACGAGTATCAAGCTGGATTCACCAGGGTGCTGCAAAGGATTTATTCGTTATTTATTATTTTGGGATCCGGGAATATTTCCCAAGGATATATATAAATAATTGAATTTTGCGTCAGCAAAATTAATATAAATCTTAGAGGGGGTATGTGTCAAGAGTTTTTCCCACTTGACTTCTATTAGACGAATATGTTAATGTATGCCAACGAAATGAGAGAAGCATGGGATATCAATCCAATAAAAGAAAGGAGAGACGGATTTGTTACTATTGATGATTTACTAAAACAAGCGGAATCGTTGTACAAAGGATTAATAGATCTTTCCAATCAACGTCATCCGTTATCTATCTATAAGGGGGTGAAAAATATGGAAACATCAAATGAACATGAAATGCTAAAAACATCATCGAGAACATATTTCTTTGATATTGAAAATACGAAAGATGGAAAGCCGTATTTAAAAATTGCGGAAAGCCGGATCAATAAAGAAACCCAAGAGCAAATCAGAAACACGATCATTATTTTCGAGGAAGACCTATTCCAATTTACTGGCACATTCAACACGATGTCGAAGCGCATCAGTAATGCATAGTTAAACATAGAAAGCATGAAACCTAATGAGCAATCTGTTATTCAGACACTTGAAGAAAGCCAGCCAGGGCCTTGTGCTTGGGCGCACAGGTCCTTGTGGTTTATTCCCAAAATTCAAGATTTCCTCTCATGTGCGTCAATTCCATTCTTATGTGGTGGGACTCACTGGTCGAGGGAAGAGCAAGTTTTTGCAAAGCTGCATCCTGCAGGATATCAAAGCCAAGCGCGGTTGCGCGATCATCGATCCCCATGGAGACTTGGCCAAAGACATCCTGGGTTCACTGATTGCTGATCATTATTTCTCCGATCCAGAGAATTTCAAGAAAATCATTTATGTAGCACCCAGACGCAGGGATTACATGATCCCTTTCAATGTCTTAGCCAGGCCAGACCCAGAAACAGAAACGTATGAGATCTGCCAGCGGGTGATCAACTCTTTCATGCGTACCTGGTCACGCACGTTACAAGAACCTCCCCGTTTTCAACAAGTCATGCGAGCTTCCTTATCCGCATTGGTGGAAACTGAACGCACGATCTGCGATCTCTATCCCTTACTGACAGATGATGCTTTCCGAGAGACTGTTTTAGAGCAGATCCCTGATCCGAAAGTACAGTCGGATTGTAAGGCATTCTTTGAAAATGAATTCGAAGAATGGGGCAAGAACCGCTCTGTCATGATGGGAAGCACGACCAATAAAGTGAGTGCGCTTACAGACAACCCTAATATCTACTATATGTTAGGACAGAAAGAGAACCGATTGAATATCCGTAAGATCATGGATAAAGGGCAAGTCTTGATTGCGGATTTAGGGGATTGTGATGATGAGACCAAACGCTTATTTGGTACATTGATCGTGACCGGATTTGAACATGCGGCTTTATCCCGTTCAAGAATTCAACAAAAAGACCGAAAGACATATTATCTCTACATCGATGAATTCCAGGATTTTGCCTGCAATCCAGGGGCTGCTGAAACATTCAGTCAGATGTTATCCCAGGTACGAAAATTTGGCTTGCACATGATCTTAGCGAACCAAAGCATTGCTCAACTGAGCAGCGGATTACAAACCGCATTAGGAAATGCACAAACAATCGTATCATTCAGAATATCAAGATCCGATGCTGAAGTTCTAGCCAAAGTTCTTGGAAAAGTGGATCCCAACTTTATCAAACACCAAAGTCAAAATGATATTCAGCATCCGGTTTATTCACCATTGCATGAGCAATGGGAAGGATTTATACAGCATCTCACCAAGCAGAAAGTTCGTCAGTTTACAGTAAAAACTGCTGATGACCGACTGGCGGTTATCTGGTCCATAAAACAGAAGGAGTCAAAACTTTCTTTTACAAAACTGGAAGCCACTATTGAGAAGCTAATGAAACAACAAGGAAATAGTTATCACTCTCTACAAGAACAACTGATTCGACCTGTTCAACCAATCTCACAACAATCCATTTATGCATATTAGTTATTGGTTAAACGTATGTTTAATTCAAAATGATTGTTGTTCGTATACTTGTTCAGATGCTTGTACTGTTACTGTGAACAAGTATGTCTCAATTCTGCGGTTATCGAACCCTTGTCTTGAGCTGGAAAAGTCTGGCTTTTTTCGGAAGAGGTCATTCCTCAGACCAATTTTCGCTTACAAATCAAGCAAAAAATCGTCTGTCGTCAGCCCCCTCACTCTCAAAGCCAGGGCGTCGGCTCTATCCCAACATTCGTTTAAGCTTGGGATCGACCCCGACCAGCTACGCCTGCGCTGTTACGTAACTTCATCTCCACAGCTTCCCATAGCTTCATCAGATTCACCCAACCCGTGAAACTGCTTCCGCTATTTAAGGCGTAGCTGGTCGGTCTCTTCGAGACCGACGCCTTGCGCCCCTGACATTTTCCAGACCTTTTGACAGGGGCGCTAAAGAGGGTGCTCGTAAGTTTAGTATGTATACCTATTTTTTGGTGAGATGTATTTTTGCTTCCTAATCTAAAATCTCGCAGACTATGAAATCATCTATTAATGTTTCCTCAGTTATCTTTAATCCTACTCTACCTTGAGAAAATCTATCATCGAAAAATGAAGCCTTTTTAAGCCCATCAACATAAATAGTTATTAAATTGTCAATTACGGTGATCTTAAATTCCAAAAAATCATCGTAGCCTGGTCTAAACCCAGATTGGGGAACCTTATTCCAGCTTCCATTTTCAACAATGTGCCATCTGCTTTCTGAATCAACCCATTCGTATGCATACATATTTTCTATATTTACCAAACGCACTGCTACAATATTTGCTCCCCAAAAATAATATATATACTTCGAATTCGCCTTAAATTCAACGGAATAATTCGTCCAAGATGGATCACCAACAACTAACCATGTGTCTTGATCGGATGAGAGCATCCCATTAACGACAATTGGATTACCAGATATTACTTCCCACGCTTCGGATAATCCTGCATCAAAATTATCTTCAAACAAAATAGCAGGCTTTGGTGGCGCAGTTGGTGCCGTTGTAGGGGATTCAGTAGGAATAAATACTGTCTCGGTTGGTTGTATTTGTATTATGGTAGGAATCGCCGTTGGCATAATGACCACGGATTCTCGTGTGTTTTCAATGCTTTCTTGTTCAATTGGTGCAATAACAGTTGGTTCGCCTTTTATTAATTCATAAACAAAGATCACTGCTGTGATAAAACCAATTAAAGCAAATACAAATACGATAATACGAAATATATTTATCCTTCTTGGCGGTAGATCAGGTTCAGGAATCTCAGGCACAGGTATTACTTCGACTGGTACGCTTTGAAATCTCATCAACCAATTATCGCCATCTTCATCGATCATATCGTCGATTTCTTCATCTCGTTCTTCATCCGGTTCAATGATGACCACTCCTTTATCAGCTTGATCCCCTTCACCTGATATTTGATCTCTGTCCGAGTCAATCACATCACCATCCAAAGTATTTAAGTATTCAGGGTCGTGAAGCAAACGACAAAAGTCCTCAAATGTTTTCAGACGGCGGGCGGATATTGGGTAGCCATAAAGCCCGAGTTTGATATATATGGTTCGCATATGGCTTCGAACGGTACCTTGCTCACGATTTTCCTCCATCTCCAATCTATCCATGTTTAAACGATTCGTATAATCAATTTATTATAATTTCACCCCAAACCAACAAAAGTTTCAACAATCGTGCCTGACTTCTGACCTGGGGTGAACTATAGTAACGGTACCTTGAGCAAGTTATTTATTCAGGCAATCGAGTTTTTCTAAGTATATATCAAGAATCTTGTTAGTTTGTTAAATAAGGAGAATAAATGCAAGAGAAAAAAGCATACCAAAACCTCAAATTCGATCAGCGAGTAGGAAATTTTCCCAAAAGAATCATTTCCCTTATCGCAACGCCAGTGGGATTCACGATTATCTGGTTCTTACTTCCTACTGGTGCGGTATATTGGCTGGTGCTTTTGCTGATAACTGTCCTCACCTGGATATCGAGCTTTGGGTGGGAAAAAGCTTTGGCAACTTTCATTGGCTTTCTACAGCGCCAGCAGAAGATCTAAAAGGAGCATATCTCATGAACCATATCATTCATCAACGTTACTACAAAAAGGGCGTAGAATGCGTCCTGGGGCTGCAAACCAAACAGCTCCTGTCCCTCGGTCAGGAAAACCGTTGGCAGATTCAAGTCCTTGGCAAAGCACCTATGTTGAAGCAACCAATCAGAATTCAGGATTGGCTCTTGATTCCAGCCACAATGGATTCTACCCCTTTACCGGATCAAACCATGCAGCGGATCAAAACCTTATATGAAGCAGGAATCCGCCCACAGGGTTTTGTGATGGCGCATGAAGCGCCACTTCAATTGAAAGCTCCAACGATCCAGGAAAAACCAAAAATTGATAAGCAATTGCTGGGGAAAATTGGCGGGGCCGCAATCGGATTAGCTGCCATTACCGGATCGCTGGTTGCTGCGGTTGGGATTGCTATCATCGGAGGCCTTCTCATCCTTCCCGCAGGATTGTTGGCTGCAGTTGTGCTTGTGGACCCAATTTTAGTAGCGGTCATGCCCGATGATTCCTGGGTCGAGATCGACCGTTGGGAGATCCAATAAAATGATCGGCCGCATCTTGTTTGGGTTTTGCTCGATTTCGACCACTTTGGTCATACTTGCCTTGATGGTTTTCTTCCGCCATCTACCCAAACTGATGCAGCTTTTCTTACAGCTTATTAGAAATCTGCTGTATCTGTCTTATTTGATCTATCAAGCACTGCTGGTCTGGATTGACAACCGTACCAGATATGAAACCGGGATCAATTTGTTGAATAATCCGTATCGAACAATTGCATGTATCCTGGTTTCAATGGTTTTTTACGCACTCATTTCAATGATCCTTGGCAAGCCTTTGTCCATATGGTGGGCAGTCTGTTCAGCTTTGCATGGCTTCCTGGTCGGTTATCTCTGGAAGGGATTCTTCGAACCGAGCGGGCTGAATTTAGGAGATCAACTATGGTGAATCCGTTTTCTAAAAAACCTATATTGAAGACAAAACAACGTGGAACGCATACCTACATCATTGGTCAGCCAGGCACTGGAAAATCACGTTTGATGGAATCTTGGGTGATGCAGGACATTCAAGCTGGTCGTGGGGTGTGTGTGATTGATCCGCATGGGGATCTATTCCAAAATATCTTATCAAGAGTGGCCCAAACCCCAAGCATATGGGGGAGGGTACTGGTTATCGATCCATGCGATAAGCAATGGGCGGTCAACCTCAATCCGTTGAAGCCACCTACTGGAATCTCAACGGAAAGAACAGCCTGGTTTCTTACGGATATCATCCTCAAAATTTGGAAGCTCAAACCTAATGATGCCCCGCGCATGACCTGGTTGATGGCAAACACTTTTTCGGCATTAGCAGATTTGCAACTATCCATTGCATCGACTTCCCGTTTCTTGATGGATCCGGAGTATCGCTCGGGATTGGTGAACCGAATTAGAAATGAATCCACTCGATCCTACTTTCAATTGGAATTCCCGCAAACAAAGGGTGGAGTGCATCAATGGGCAACTCCTT
>Ga0255400_10002_pt1 | contig 29052 bp, 33 predicted proteins | sample ANMaggSeSYBR01G7_FD_182117 | JGI IMG/M metagenome (GOLD analysis project Ga0255400, IMG submission 182117) | Sediment cell enrichment communities from methane seep in Santa Monica Basin, California, United Staets - ANME aggregate JGI... | ecosystem: Environmental > Aquatic > Marine > Cold seeps >... | reverse complement strand
ATGTATATAGATAGTAACTTAGACATATCATATGCAAACTTCGAATACACAACATCAATATACATGACAGAGGACGGCGATCCAAACGTGGCTTGGTTGGGTCAGGGATTCTTTGTAGTCGATAACGGCAGTGATTGGTGGATCAGTGAAAAACTTGTTGACGAAGATGACGATGACGAACACCTTTTGAGGGTCGGCGAATCCATGAGCTTACCAGAAGGCTTCACTCTCACGGTTCAGGAGATTGATGTAGACGGTGAGGAAGCATGGTTCACAATCTCCCAGGATGGCGAACAGTTGGATGACGAAGTAGTTACAACAGATTCAGCACAAGGCGATCCGTATTTCGTTTATGAAGATGATCTGAACGACGACGGTGATGACGACGATGTGGTCATGAATTTCACAGTCGAGACGGTTTTCGCAGGTATGAACACCAATCTGGTCAAGATCAAAAATATGGATTTGATTTCCCGGAATGCTCTGAATATTGAAAACAATGACAAAGATTTGTATGACGGCTTTGAAACAAAGGTTGATCCAGATAAAATCACAATAAAATTGGAAGATACGGATGATGAGATCAGTCTTACATCTGATGGTGTAAAAGAGATATTTGAAGACAGGATATCAGTCCGGGTCAATGACGACGATGATTTCGCTGCAGCTGTGAGAGTTATCACAGAACCAGGGACATATGAACTTATGGGAGCAGTAACTGATATACCAGGATGGATGAATCTTACTTCATTCGGTAATCCTAGTTTATTGTTCTATGATATTGATGAAGGAGATGGTAGTGAGACTCTTGATATGTATATAGATAGTAACTTAGACATATCATATGCAAACTTCGAATACACAACATCAATATACATGACAGAGGACGGCGATCCAAACGTGGCTTGGTTGGGTCAGGGATTCTTTGTAGTCGATAACGGCAGTGATTGGTGGATCAGTGAAAAACTTGTTGACGAAGATGACGATGACGAACACCTTTTGAGGGTCGGCGAATCCATGAGCTTACCAGAAGGCTTCACTCTCACGGTTCAGGAGATTGATGTAGACGGTGAGGAAGCATGGTTCACAATCTCCCAGGATGGCGAACAGTTGGATGACGAAGTAGTTACAACAGATTCAGCACAAGGCGATCCGTATTTCGTTTATGAAGATGATCTGAACGACGACGGTGATGACGACGATGTGGTCATGAATTTCACAGTCGAGACGGTTTTCGCAGGTATGAACACCAATCTGGTCAAGATCAAAAATATGGATTTGATTTCCCGGAATGCTCTGAATATTGAAAACAATGACAAAGATTTGTATGACGGCTTTGAAACAAAGGTTGATCCAGATAAAATCACAATAAAATTGGAAGATACGGATGATGAGATCAGTCTTTCATCTGATGGTGTAAAAGAGATATTTGAAGACAGGATATCAGTCCGGGTCAATGACGATGATGATTTCGCTGCAGCTGTGAAAACAGTAATCATCGGCGGCCCAGGACCAACCGCAACCGCAACTGCAACTGCAACACCAACAGGAAATGTTACAGCTGAACCAACTGGAAATGCAACTGTAGACGGAACTGCAGCACCTACTGCTGATGTTGACACGACCGAAACCCCAACACCTGAGCCCACCGATGATGAGGTGCCTGGATTTGAGGCTGTGTTCGCTATAGCAGGTCTGCTTGCAGTGGCTTATCTGGTACTGAGACAGCGCGAATAAATCAACAATACAGATGAAGGGATGTTTTTTTTAATCCCTTCAATTTCTTTTTTTTTACTAAATTCAATCGTCAACATTAATCAATTATAACAAGTGGAATCTTTATGTATAATCCAAAAAAAACAGTAGCTTCTATTCTATTAATTTCAATTATACTATTTTCTGGCTGTATTGAAGATACAGATACTGAGATCATTGACAATTTAGATAATACTTCATCAGGTATAGAACAGGACAATTTTAGCCTTGATTCAATGGTCATGGTTGAGAATTTACCTTCTGGATATGAATATTTAGGATCACCTCCAATCAATGATTATAATGAATTTTCTGAACAGATCATTGAATCAAAGGAAGGTGCTTATCGGGATGAAGATAATTTCGATGTGTTTTTAGATATTATTGAACTGGATTCAGACTCATCAGCAACTGAATTTATTTTAAACTACAAATCCCAGTATGAACAGTTATCTACGGGTGATCGTTTTACCAATGTCAATTTCAATGGACATACCGGCACAAGAATAAAGACTTACACATATAGGGCTGGAAATCAATTACCCAAATACCAGATCATCTGGAATAATGGTAACATCGTTTTCATTGTCAGAAGTAATTCCAATCTTGAAAGTTCTGCCATGAACCTTGCTATAGCCACAGGTTACTAATTTATTGGCTATATTCTGTAACTCTTCAATATAAGTATAAAAAAAGATATGTAGTATAAGTATCCACATTATTATAAAAAATAAGGTGTCTACTATGAGTATGAAATGTACAATATTATTTAAATATATATTAATCGTTCTACTATATATTTCAAGTTCCTGTCTTTTGGTCCAGGCATGGGGAAACGATGATTTGATATACTGGACTGATGAAAAGTCAGATAAATTATATTGGGGAGAGACTTTTGACAATGATATCTATACAGTTGAAGCATATGATTTTCCAAGAACTGATATCAAAGGCCAGATAGGGACACCATATGTTGGAGTAAATCTTTATAAAGACGGGGAGTTGGTTTATAGCGATAGTATGCTTACGTTTGATTTTTTTAAGTATGATGGTGAAGTATTAGTTAAAGTAGTAGACTTGATGCCAAGCAGTGATATTCACTGGCAGGACGATACCTATGAACCCTGGGCAAAAATAGAAATAGCACTTCGTGGTCTTCCTGATCTGGATATTGATGTTGAAACCGAAAAGGGTAATGACAAGGATACTTTCAAGTTAACTAATTCCAAAATACCTGTTACTATCAACATCAAAAATGAAGGCGATGCACCGCTTGAGGATGTTGATATTTACATTGATACGGATGGACTTGAGTTTTATTCATTTGGCACAAGTACAAAGACTCACTATACTGAGGATATAATCGAAGATGGAGCATCGATCACAAAAATTTCATTTGAGTTGGAGATACCTTCACACATGAAAGATACTGAATATAACATCAGCGTAAATGTGACTGGTATTGACCAAAAGGATGAGATGCATAATTTCACAGATGGTAAGGAAATAACAGTCCTGAATATGATCAATATCACAAAGACTACTAAATCCGAAATTTTCATGACCGATACAGCCTTTGTGCAATTGATTATAAAAAATGACGGCGCTTACGCAGTAAATAATATCGAATTGAGGGATTCTATTCCCAATTATTTTGAACTGGTCGGAAGTTCCCCACTACAGTGGAATTTTAATATGGCTCCCGGACAGAATCGGGATTTCAAATATACTATCAAACCGATCAAACCTGATACGGACGGTTATGATCTTCCTGCTGCAGACGCGACATGGGAAGTGGGCGGCATAGAGTATGACCAGACATGTACCAAGCCTGAAATCATTGTACACGGCTCAAAGATCCTGCTTGAGAAGACCGTCAGTCCCACACAGGTTGAGCGTAATGAAAATGTAACAGTAACTATAACAGCCACAAATGTGGGTGACGTTAAAGCCAGTGTAGAGATTTTTGACAACGACCCATTACCGGATAATGTCACTCTTGTCAGCGGAGAAACCTATACCACATCACCAAAGATAATAGGTGAGGAGAACAGCATCAGTCTGACCTATATTATAAGTGCAAGTGAAAACGGTACATATGAATTACCTCAGGCAACGGCAAAATTCCATGACCTCCAGGGCTACCAAAGTGAGGAGATATCCGCTTCACCTGAATTCATAGCAGGTAATCCTCCACCTCTCCCTGGCGAGACTCCACGGCCTGGCTATACCCCTACGCCCACACCTACACCTACACCGGTTACGTCACCTACCAGGGAAGAGCCTGGATTTGGGATACTGGCAGGTCTGGTCGGTTTGTCGATAGCTGTACTGCTGGCACTGCGCAGGTAAGTAAATAGAAAACCTGGAGTTAGGTTTATGGTGGAAAAAACCAGGATACTTGACATTATCAGATCCCGCAGGAGTATCAGGGAATTTCTTTGTGACCTGGTTGAGGACAGCATGATCGAAGACATACTGGAAGCGGGGCACTGGGCTCCTTCTGGCCTCAACAACCAACCATGGCGTTTTGTGGTAGTAAGGAACAGGGAGATTGCAGGGTCACTTGCAGGATGTACCAGATACAGCACAATTGTACACAGTGCGCCTTTGCTTATTGCTGTATTCCTTGACAGGGATGTGATGTATGATCATACAAAGGATATCCAGGCATGTGGTGCATCCATACAGAACATGCTGCTGGCGGCACATGGTATGGGATTGGGGGCTGTATGGCTGGGAGAGATACTGAACCAGAAGGACGAAGTTGGGGATATTCTAAATGCACCTGGATCCCTGGAACTTATGGCAGTGGTTGCCATTGGCTATCCTGCAGCAGGTAGCAGCAGGTCAGGTGAACGTCGGGAGATATCAGAGATCACGTCTAAGGAAAGATTTGGTAATCCCTGGAAGTAGGATATCCATAAAATCCTATATTTATTTTTTTCTTAAGATAATTATAGCGGCCAGGATTATACTGGTTGCAAAACCGACAAGCCCGATGGTTTCCAGATCAGGTTCTTTCTGGCCCAGCACCAGCAAGGTTATAGATGCAATCAGGAGAACAGTGATAAACAGGTTCTGAAAAATAGAGATTATGAACCTTCGGTTCTCAATGGCATTTTCCTGTTTTACTACATTCGCCTCCTTAAACATTTTCACACTTTCAAATATGTCATTTATACCAGTTGGGACATTTTTCATAAGGTCATAGAAGTTGTCCCATTCCATCTGGAAATCTTCTACCAACCTGGCAGGTGAATATTTTGAACGTGCGATCTCTTTGGAAAGAGTCTTGACATCACTCATAATATTATATTCCGGGTCAAGATCAAGACAGGTACTTTCTATAAGTACAAGGGCCCTTTCCAGGAGTGAGAAGGTTCTGGGTAGGGACAGGTCATATTTTAGTGCAAGTTTGACAAAATCATCACTGTGGCGTTCGCCCTTCCCATAGTGCTGCCTGGTAATAAGCTCGTCAACATCCCACTTGAAGGCATGGATATCGATATCATCCGGGCTTTTACGAGCCAGTTTCAGGAATGCCCTGGCCGCCAGATCCACGTCTTTTATGTAGACACCATAGAAGATCGAGTACATTCCCTTTTTGATCTCAGAGTCAAGTTTACCCACTGCGCCGAAATCCAGGTATGCGATGCCGCCATCCTTCATGACAAATATGTTGCCGGGATGAGGATCGGCATGGAAGTATCCATCAATGTAAACCATCCTTAGAAAGCTGGACGAGATGAGTTTTGCGATCCTCTTTCTTTTATCCAAACTAAACGTCCTGAAATCCCTTAGCGGCACTCCATATATATGTTCCATTACCAGTATGTTATCACTTGTAAGTTCCCAGTATACTTTTGGGATGCGAACCTGTTTGAGATTCTTGAAATTCTCCCTAAAACGTTCCATGTTGAGGGCTTCATTGCGGTAATCAAGTTCACGGTTAAGCATTATCTTAAATTCCTCAAGGAAACCGTCGATATCGATCTGGGTTTTGATCCCCAGGAGTTTTACAAAGATGAACTTAAGGTCATAGAGTATATCCAGGTCAAGATTGATCACGTCCATCATACCAGGCCTGGCGATCTTGACCACCACATTCTCCCCATTCAATACAGCTTCATATACCTGGGCAATAGAGGCACTGGCTATTGGCTCTGTGTTAAATTTATCAAAAATATCTATGGAATATCTCCCGGTTTCTTTCGATCCTGGACAGAAACCCAAACTTAATGCTGGCTGCATTCTTTCAAAATCATAGGGCTTTACCATTTCCTGGAGCTTCTCAAGTTCTTTTGCCATATTCAATTGGTATAATATCAGGTCGTTTGCTCATGGCCTGGCCGAGCTTGATGAATGTGGGCCCCAGTTCTTCAAATGCCATACGCAATTTGACGGAATTTGACTTGCGTTCAAAGTCGATAGGACAGGTACAAAGATCCACAGATTCTTTTTTCTGCTTATATTCTTTTAATAAAATGCTGTAAAGTTTATATTTATGAAAAACATGCAGGATTTTAATATACCGTTTGATCTTGTTAAACATCTCACTAAATATTTGTGTGTATATACTTATAAGATAACATTCTAAAATAAAAGACTTATTTTGAAATATTAGGGATAAAACCAATAACTACAGGTTTTTGGATTAAAGAAAGGTGGAATACGACTGGCAGAACGTGAACGGATTCCCGGCGTTAATGGAAAGGAGGTAATTTTATCTTTTCATTGCTTCAGCTATTCTTTCGGGTAGGGTATTAAGATTATCATTAATCGAATTACCCACCAGATCGAATTTATCCCCAAGCGTAACAATTGAATTATTCATTGTATCGAGTTTGTCAAGCTTGTTTAATTTATCCAACTTGCCATTCATTTCACCCAATATCCCAATACATTTATCAAATCTTTCAGCCATTTCCCGCATTTCGCCAGCAATGACCCTACCAAAAGGATACGGTAATACAATATTTTTATCGATTTCAATAATTCTTATTTTAGTTTCATTGGTGTTTGTTGCTTCCAAATCCTGAATAAAAGCAGATATAGCAGATTCTACCCCACCAGCCATTAACATTACAGTGTTTTTATTTACATTATAAATAAATCCACTTAAGTCTTTATTAATTGCATAACCCTCTACTATATTTCGGTATCCTACCAGATTGACATTACCTTCAATAAAGGACTGGATGTTTTTCATAATATCCTAATTTAATTTTAGCCTATAATAGTTTTTCCCACACCCGAACCCTCGCTTCAAAATCATTGATTCAACTAAATAAGTACTATTCATAACCTTGTAGTGGTGGTGATGATTCCCGCACACCCTGTCGCCTTCACATCCACATTAAACCCACAAATATTGCATTATTTTTAATATTTTAGAAATGATATTTTTTGGTGTGCTGTGAGATGGGATGATTAGGTTAGCGCGTACGTCATGCAAAGCCTGAATAATATAGTCTTTCCAGATACCAGCAATAACTAAAATGATGAAATATATTCCACCATCGAGTCGAATATCTTTTTGCCATCCTTGGAACCGAGAATATTTTCAGATGCCCGCTCCGGATGAGGCATCATCCCAAGTATGTTACCATGCTCATTAAGGATTCCCGCAATGTTCTCACTGGACCCGTTGGGGTTTGCCTCACTGGTAGCATTACCCTGCTCATCCACATACCTGAATGCGACCCTGTCCTGTGAGTTAAGTTCGGATAAGGTGTGCTCTTGTGCAAAATAATTGCCTTCCATGTGTGCAATGGGTATCCTGATGACCTGGCCTTTTTTGAAAGAATTTGTGAACGGGGATGTATTATTATCCACCCTCAGGTTGACCCGATCACATCTGAACTTCGGGTAGCAGTTGGTCATAAGTGCACCAGGTAATAGTCCGGATTCCACCAGTATCTGGAACCCGTTACATATACCCACTACAGGCAGTCCCTTATCCGCCATCTTCCTGACCGAATTCATAATGGGTGCCCTGGCAGCTATAGCGCCTGCCCGCAGGTAATCTCCGTACGAGAATCCCCCGGGTACTACTACGCCATCATATCCTTTTAGTTCATCCTTGTACCAAACAAGTTCGGCATCCACGCCCACAACCTCAGTGAGCACATACTGCACATCATAGTCGCAATTGCTGCCGCCGAACTGGAGTACAGCGATCTTCATCCTGATTCCTCTATTTCTATATCAAAATTATGTATCACAGGATTTGCCAGCAGCCGCTTGCACATCTCATCCACCCTGGATTTGGCCTCATCCCTGGATTTTGCCTCAAGTTCGAGAACAAAACATTTTTGCATTTCCAGTGAATCAGTTGGAAATCCCAGGTGTTCAAGTGCCTTCTGGATAGTAGTAGCTTCGGGATCAAGCATCCCGCTTTTTAGCCCGATGGTAACTTCGGCATGGTATTTCATTTTGTAGACCTCAAAATCTGATCACCTGTGATAGGAGCAGAATGATAATTACTTTTTCGGTATTTCTTTACATACTTTTTGGTGCATGTAAGCCCAGAGTGTCAAGCACAATTGATAACACATTCCTTGCACAGTCCACCAGCACCAGCCTCGAGTCCCGCAGGGAGACTTCGGCATTTAGCACAGGTACGTACCTGTAGAACTGGTTGAAAGAATCGGCCACTTCCCTGGCATATGTGGCAAGATGATGGGGTTTTAGATCCACAGCTGCCGTATCGATAACAGCAGTAAGTCGGGCCAGATGTTTTATTAGTTCGATTTCCTGGTCTTCCACCAGTACGGATATGTCATGTTTAAGGTCTGCCAGCTTTACACCCGATCCTTTAGCATTGGCTAGTATGCTGCATGCCCGGGCATGGCTGTACTGGATGAACGGGGCACCTTGTTTCTCAAAATCCAGTGCCTCACGCCAGTCAAACACCGTGGATTTTTCTGGTGACACCTTAACAACATCATACCTGACTGCTCCTATACCCACGAAGTTCGCTACTTCCTGCTTAAAATCATCAGATGTGTCAGGCCTGCGTTTCTCCACTTCCACCATTGCCTGGGTATTAATCTGGTCAAGCAGTTCATCGGTACTGATGAACTTACCCCGCCTAGTGCTCATACTGCCTTCGGGCAGGGATACGAACTCGAAGATCACGATCTCAGGTTCGTTCTCATCAAGTGCATTCAACACTGCCTTCAACTGACCGGATATCAGTTTATGATCCGCTCCCAGCACATCGATCATCCTGTCGCAGTGCCCGGCTTTCCACAGGTGGTATGCCAGGTCCCTGGTTGTGTACAGGGATGTGCCGTTACTGCGCTGTATCACCAGTTTTTTCTCAAAACCATAATCAGACAGATCGACCATCAGGGCACCATCATCAATGACAGTCCTGCCCGTGTCCTTTATTCGGCTCACTGTGGTGCTGACACTGCTGTTGCGGACATAGGTAGATTCCCAGGCAAATGAATCATGGTGGATGTTCATGCGCCCCAGGGTCTGTTTGATACCTTCCATGGCCAGGTCAACGGCATGTTTGAAGCGCTCTGCCACGTCCGGGTCACCGTGTTCGATGCGCTGGATCAGTTCATCGATCTCGGCCTTTTTATCAGGTTCGTCGTTCAACACCCTGTTTGCCTGGATATAGATGTCTGCGATGGCATGGTCTGATTTCTTTTCAGTATCAAAATCAAAATGATCCAGCGCCCATGAGACAATGGCTATCTGCCTGCCCATGTCATTGATGTAGTACTGGGTCTCCACCTCATACCCTGCTTTTTCCAGGATGCGTCCAAGTGTATCCCCGATAATGGAATTGCGGATATGTCCCACGTGCAGGGGGCCGTTGGGGTTGGCAGAGGTGTGCTCCAGAATGACTTTTCCGCGCCCGGTCTGGCTCCCGTAATCGTGTCCCTGTGCTCGTATGGCAGACACGGTCCGGTCCAGGAAGGTCTGGTTGAAATAAAAATTGAGATACGGCCCCTTTGTTTCAACTCTGTCGATAAGTCCGTTTTCAGGTACATTGATGGATGCAGCCAGCATTGAGGCTATATCAGCCGGGCTTTTCCTGCATACCGGAGCCAGCCTGAACGCTACCGATGAGGCAATATCTGCATGGATCGACTCCTCAAGGCTCAGGTATGTTACTTCCAGACCGTTTGCTTCAAGGGCAGAGGTAAGGACTTGGGTAACCTGTGATTTAAATTGTAAGAACATGGTTCATCAGCGTCCTGGTATTTAAGGGGGTGTAGATAGATGGCTATCTACATAATTGTATCTTTGTGATGACTTATTCCTTGGTTCTATGTGTCAGAAAAGCAAGGATAAGCACCATAAAGGCAGTCTATATTCCAGGGCCTGGCAGTTCACCCAGACCTTTAAAGAAATCATTACTTTCAGTATCCGGCAAATCCTTTGGTATATCCTGGGTATCTATTATCTCACCGGAATTATCACCTATCACTGTTATCCGGATGGTGACAGTGGGTTTTTTAAGCAGATGGAAATTGTAAACCCCGGGCTCATTGATCTGCAGGCAGGTGCGCTGCCTGAAGGACATGTATGATTCATTTGTAGCTTCACCGCTGGTCTCATTCACGAAAATGTTATTGTCACATATCAATGTGAACCAGCGTCGGTTCTTGTCATTATTGAAAAAGGAGATGTTCTGGCCCTGGTGGAAGGTGGTTCCTTCAGGATACACAGAGAACCCATCTGTGGGTTCCTCTGCTACAGGTACATTTATCGTGATGACAGGGTCAATGGCCCAGACAGGCTGGATGATTGCAAGGAGTATCAATACAGTAATGGTTTTTTTCAGCACACACATCACCACTGAGTAATTTCATACATCATAATTTCTGATTATTCAGCCCTTCCCTCATTTAATAATATTTTTAGTTTCAGGCTTTCAATAATTCAGTCTATTCTTTTTTCCTTACTATCAGGATAGCGAGAATAAGCATCATTAATGTAGCAGGTGTGCAAAAACCAGGTATATCTTTCATGGCTGCCCACGGATTATTTTCCTCTACAACTTCCTGTTCATGGGGAGGGGACTGGGTTGCTTGAGACTCGTTTTCGGAATCGAAATCTACAACTGTTAACTGAAATGTGACTGTCGGTTTTTCTTCCAGATGGAAATTATAAGTTCCAAGGTCATCAAATTGTACGGATAAACTTCTTCTGAATGTCAGGATGTTTGGAGGAAACAGGTTTTCTTCACTGACCAGGGTAAATGGTCTTCTGTGCAGATCCTCGTTCTTAAATGTAACAGTCTGCCCTTGCTCTACTGTATTTTCAAGTGGATACATCAGGACAAAACCCTCGGTTTGGTTCTCCAGGGTTCCAGGTCTGATATAGATAAGTAAATCCGAGGCTGTAACAGGCTGCATAATTACTATCAAAGCCAGGATTAAAATTATTATTTTTAACATAGTAATCCTCAACATATATGTAAATATATTTAGACATGTTATAGTATAAATATTGCTCTCTCATCATTACAACTGATAAGTGTATCCCGGTCGTTTTTAGAAAAATATATACGTAATTATTTCAATAATCATTGAAATAATAAAAAAACCCGATATTTGGTGCAAATAAATGTCAGACGAGAAGAAATTAGGATTCTTTGAGAAATATCTCACAATGTGGATCATTGTCTGTATCATTTCAGGTCTTTTGTTAGGCAAGACATTTCCAGCAGTGGCAACTTCTATCGATTCAATGCAATTATACAGTGTATCCCTGCCCATTGCAGTTCTGCTGTTCTTTATGATTTTTCCCATCATGGTGCAAATCGATTTTAAACAAGTCATTAAAGCTGGTAAAACACCCAAACCTGTTTTATTAACTTTATTTGTGAACTGGGGGATAAAGCCCTTTACAATGCTTTTTTTTGCCTGGGTTTTTATGAAAGTGATATTCACTCCATTCTTACCAGATACCGTTACACCTACGTTGATGGGAGATATGGACCTCCCGTCGCAATACTTTGCCGGAATGGTATTATTGGGCATTGCTCCTTGTACGGCTATGGTGCTCGTGTGGGGTTATCTGGCAAAAGGTAACCAGGGTCATACACTGGTCATGGTTGCCATCAACAGTCTGGTCATGTTAATATTATATGCACCCATGGCACGATGGTTATTGGGGATCGGTGAAATCGTAGTGCCCTGGCAGACCATAGCCCTCTCAGTGGGATTATATGTGGGTGTGCCGTTGGTGGCAGGCTACTTTTCCAGAAAAGAGCTGCTTATGAGAAAAGGTGCCGATTGGTTTGAGAATACATTTTCCCCGGTGATGCACAATATTGCGATTTTAGCATTGCTGATAACCCTGATCACTCTGTTTAGTCTTCAGGGTGACGTGATCATTAAGGAACCTTTAGTCATATTGATGATAGCTGTACCGCTGTTGATCCAGGTGTTTTTCATCTTTATCCTTGGTTACGGCATATCCAGATTAATTGGTCTGTCATATGAAGATGCAGCGCCTACAGCACTGATAGGTGCGAGTAATCATTTTGAAGTGGCAATTGCTGTATCCATTATGCTTTTTGGTCTTAACTCGGGTGCTGCATTGGCAACAGTAGTTGGAGTCCTGATCGAAGTGCCGGTAATGTTGGCACTTGTAAAGATATGTCTTAAGTCCAAAAATTTATTTAATTGACATATATGGAGAAATCATGGTTAAATTGATAATCGATGAAGCGAAATGTAACGGCTGCGGCGATTGTGTAAAAGTGTGCAAGAGCCGGAGCCTGGAAATACTTGATGGTGTATGTGTTGCGACCAAGCCGGATGAATGTAAACTCTGTATGCTGTGTAAGGTAACCTGCCCAAGCAGGGCCATTGAGATCGAGGTATGAACTTATGGATAAAAAGGAAGGATGCAGTTGTTTTAATGCTGCCCTTGTGGATTATGCCCTTAAGAAAAAGAAAAGCAGCCTGCACGAGGTCACATGTCCGGTGTGTCACAAGACCTTTACCACAAACCGTGAAGGGGATGAAGTAGTATGTTTTGACTGCCGGAAAGGTCTCAAGCACAAGGTCGAAGTGCTGGGTATCGGGGGAAAGCAGTACAATGATACAATGAATGTGGTAGTGCAAGCAGTGTTGGGAACAGAGTTTCGGGTCATACCCGTAACAGATATTGAGAGCATAATGACCTATGGGGTGGCTGTTACTCCTGCTGTGGTGGTTAACGGTAAGGTGATGTGTGAGGGGAGAGTGCCTGAAAATAGTGAGATATGTGAGTGGATTGGTAAACAAGGCGGTAGCTGAAAAAAGCTCGCTTAACAATCTGATTGATGGTCCCATATAGGATTATTCTCAATTGTCCCACATTTGCTGCACCGACACAGGAAAATATACCCACGTTGCCGGATTCGCAGGAACATTGTATGGTTTCCATTTATCTCACCTCTATCACGCAACCATATTTCCAAAAATGATCCCTGATACAAGGGCTGCAAATATCACCAGGGCAATGTAAAGACCTGTTCTTTTTGTACCCATTATCCTGGATATTACGATCATATTGGGCAGGCTGAGAGCCGGCCCGGCCAGCAGCATGGTCAGTGCAGGCCCCTTGCCCATACCTAATTTGGTCAATGCACTGATTATAGGCACCTCAGTAAGTGTGGAGAAATACATTAATGACCCCGAGACCGAAGATATCAGGTTAGCTGAAATGCTATTTCCTCCCACCAGGGTTGCAACAAATTCACCTGGCAGCACGGCTACTATGACACCAGCCAGGAACACTCCCGCAAACAGCAGGGGTGTAATCTGTTTTACCAGGAACCAGGTCTCTTGCATCCAGCTTTTTAATTCCTCACTGGTGTACCAGAGCCATGACAGTGCAATGGTTATCAGGACGAGCAGTATAACTGCCGCTTTTTCTAACATCGTTGCCGCTATTCCTGCAAAGACCAGGATTGCCAGCAGCAATATGAAAATAATGGTGGTTCTTTTATTTCTGTCATCACCGTTTGTTTTAAAGCCTGGCATTTTATTGTGATTCTGGAAAACAACTGACATGGTCAGCCCAATAACAACAGATAACCCAATGGCAGCCACGGCCCTTGCCACTCCTATATCAAAACCCAGTATTTTTGCCGTGTACACGATGGCAAGCAGGTTGATGGCGGGAGCCGAGTAGAGGAAGGTAGTGGCTGGCCCTATGCCAGCCCCACGTTTGTAGATGCCTGCAAACAGCGGCAGTACTGTGCAACTGCAGACCGCCAGCATTACGCCGCTGATGGCAGCGACCGGGTAGGTAATATATTTTGGCGAATCAGCGCCAAAGTATTTGAGCACCGACTCTTTTGAAAAGAGGGAAGCAATGGCACCTGCCAGAAAGAAGGCCGGTACTAGGCACAGGAGCACATGAAGGGCTAAGTACTCACGAAGGGCATCAATTCCGGCAAATAATAATGTATCCAACACAGTATTTCAAATCATATTGAAATGATTATACTTAAGTATTATGGTTTCAATAAATATTGAAGCAATCAATAATTGAAAGATTTTAAAGAGGGATAAGTTTGAAGATCGAAATATTGGGAACTGGCTGTGCAAAATGCAAAAAGGTCACTGATAATGTTAAGCGGGCTGTGGATGAGTTGGGTCTTGACATCCAGGTGGATAAGGTCGAGGATATCAACCGGATACTGGACTACGGTGTGATGATGACACCTGGGGTTGTGATAGACGGCGAGGTGAAGGTCGCTGGTAAAATACCTGATGTCAAGCAGATCAAGCAGTGGATAACCGAGTAAACTAAAAGACCTTTGTATCTTAGTTCTCATGCAATCTGAGATGTTCTTGTATATTATACGTAATTAGTTCCTGCTTTTTCAATAGATTGCAACGTTTATTTTTTGGGAGGTGTCATGAATGTGGAGGTAAGCCCGGAGCCGGGACAGGCAAAGGTATATTACGATTCTGAGAATATTGATATTAGGGATCTTAAAGGGGGTCATAGTAAAGAGCGGCTACAAAGTATAATTTTTATCAAGAGCCTTGGAGGTTTTTAAATGGAAGACGTGAGAATAAAGGTAGAGGGTATGACCTGCCAGCACTGCCAGATGCAGGTCCATGATGCCATTGCGGTCCTTGACGGTGTCACTATGGTGAGGGTTGACATTGAAGCGGGCGAGGCCACAGTTTCCTATGATTCCTTAAAGATAGACCTTGAACAGATAAAACAGGCGGTGCGCGATGCCGACTACCAAGTGGTGGAAGAGGAAGAAACCTGTCCAGTTCCCACACTTGATGGTATGAAGCTTATGACCGAAGGCATAGCCAGGGAACCTGTTACGACTGAAGCAAAAGATGAGGCACCACGACCCAAAACCGCACAATCTCCACCACCCAAGACCGAATTATCCCCTCCGGACAGGACCGAAAATACCACCATAGGTGTTACAGGCATGACCTGTGCCTCATGTGTCCAGAATATCGAGAAAGGACTGGGTAAACTACCCGGTGTCATCAAGGCGGTGGTGAACCTGACCACAGAGAAAGCAGTTTTGGAATACGACCCGGCGCAGGTCGGTCCCGGCCAGTTCACCAAAACCATCACTGACCTGGGTTACGGTGTGGTTGGTGAGAGTGTCACCCTGCATATCACTGGTATGACCTGTGCCTCATGTGTCCAGAACATCGAAAGGGGTCTGGGAAAATTGGATGGTGTCCTAAAGGTCTCAGTGAATTTGACCACTGAAAAAGGTACTGTGGAATACGACCCTGGCCGAATAACAGTACATGATATTATTAAAGCCGTTACCGATATCGGATACGGCGCAGAGGAAATTAAAGGTGTGGATGCGGACAGGGAGCGGGAAGCCCGGGAAAAGGAGATACTATCCCAGAAGCGCAACCTTATCCTCGCGTTGATACTGGCAGTACCGGTATCCGTCGGAGAGATGGGGCAGAACATCGCCCCGCTGGTAAATGCCGTACCTGGTATTATGGGATTTTTAGGTAACGATTATTTCCAGTTCATATTTGCCACACTGGTAATGCTCCTGCCCGGACGGCAGTTCTTCTCAGGTGCTTACAAGGGGCTGAAGCATGGTGCTACTGACATGAACCTGCTGATTGCGACGGGCACTGGTTCGGCATACCTCATCAGTACGGCCAGTGTGTACCTTGACCTGGGCACGGGATTCGAGCACAAATACTTCGGTACTGCGGTGATGCTGATCGCGTTCATTGTGCTGGGGCGCTACATGGAAGCAAACTCCAGGGGCAAGACTTCTGAGGCCATTAAAAAACTGATGGGGCTTCAGGCCAGGACCGCCCGCATCGTGGTGGACAAAACAGAGCGTGAAGTGTCAATTGAGGATGTGAAGCCGGGCGATATTGTGGTCGTCCGTCCCGGTGAGAAACTGCCTGTGGACGGCATTGTAGTAGAAGGACGCTCTGCCCTGGACGAGAGCATGCTGACAGGTGAGAGCATCCCGGTGGAGAAGAACATGGGCGACGAGGTCATCGGTGCTACCATCAACAAGACGGGGTCGTTCAAGTACAGAGCCACCAGGGTCGGTTCGGATACGGCACTGGCACAGATAATCAAACTGGTGGAGGATGCCCAGACCAGCAAGGCACCCATCCAGAGAATTGCCGATATTGTGGCAGGGCATTTCATAGTTACAGTTATGAGTATTGCACTTGTTGCGTTCTTTTACTGGTACTTCATTGGGTTTGAGAGGCTGGATATTGCTGCAAATTATGGGATTGCCAGTCCGTTTTTAGCAGCGTTGCTGATTGCCATTACGGTGCTGGTCATTGCCTGCCCGTGTGCGGTGGGACTGGCCACGCCCATTGCAGTTATGGTGGGTACAGGCAAGGGCGCAGAGAATGGTATTCTTATTAAGGGAGGCGAAGCGCTGGAGACGGCACAGAATCTGGATACTATTGTGTTTGACAAGACCGGTACACTGACCAGGGGTGAGCCACAACTGACAGACGTGGTACCTGGTGGGGGTGTCAGTGAAGATACGGTGCTCATGCTGGCTGCCGTTGCCGAGAAGGGATCCGAGCACCCGCTGGGTGAGGCCATAGTGAAAGGCGCTGCGGCCAGGGGAATTGATATTCCAAACGGACAGGACTTCAATGCCATCGCAGGACACGGGGTCCAGGTGACCTATGAAGGGAGCAGGGTGCTGCTTGGTACCCGGAAGCTAATGACTGATAACGGGATGGACCCGGCGCAATTGAACAATAGCATGGAAGCGATGGAGAATGACGGCAAGACTGCCATGCTCATAGCTAAAGATAACGGGATCATGGGTGTCATTGCAGTGGCAGATACTCTGAAGGAACATTCGGCAGAGGCTGTGAAATATTTGCAGGAAATGGGTATCACCACTGTGATGATCACTGGCGACAACAGGCTAACGGCAGAGGCTATTGCCAGGCAGGTTGGTATCGACCGGGTGCTTGCAGAGGTGCTGCCCCAGGATAAGGCGGCTGAGGTGAAGAAACTGCAGGCTAAGGGGCAGAAGGTGGCAATGGTGGGTGACGGCATCAATGACGCACCCGCACTGATGCAGGCTGATATCGGGATTGCGCTTGGCAGCGGTACGGACGTTGCCATGGAATCTGCACAGATAGTGCTTATTAAGGACGACCTGCGGGATGTGGTGTCCAGTATTGAGCTGAGCAAGCGGACAATGGGTAAGATCAAGCAGGGCCTGTTCTGGGCATTTGCCTACAACACGGCAGGTATTCCTATTGCAGTTGGCCTGTTTGGGCCGTATGTGATCGCTCCGGCACTGGCGGCGCTGTTCATGGCTATGAGTTCGGTGTCTGTGACTGCTAATGCGCTGCTGCTCAAGCGGTTCAAACTGAAGCGGCAGGAGGCGGTATGATCATGGCGATACAGTTTGCCAGGACGTTGGGTTTTAGCAGCGTGACTGCACTGGCAGTGGGTGCGTTGTTCTATGTGCTGTCGGCGGAAATGAGTACGGCTTCGGCGGCGTATACGGTGAATGATACTTACCTGGGTACGGTGTTCGTGTTCGTACTGGCGCTGATCATCGGGCTGGCGGTGTGGCCGAGGGTGCTGGAGAAGAAGGAATAGATGATTTCGGTGAGTGGGATAACGGGGAGATTAAATACATAATTATATAAAATATCTGAAGAATGTAAATATTTAATATTAAGTGCCTGAGGTGCTGGAGATGATATCAGCAGAAGATAAAGATAACATCATAAAATGTGCTGAAAAATATAATGTATCTTCCCTTATCCTGTTTGGCTCATCAGTTGTAGAAGGTAAGGAGTCTAATGATATCGATATCGGGGTTAAGGGAATAGAACCCCGAATGTTCTTCCCACTTTATACTGAATTATATAGGGTTCTATCCAAACCGGTTGACTTGATTGACCTTTCCAGGAAGTCCTTGTTCAATAAGCTTGTTGAAGAAACAGGGGAGAAGCTTTATGGATGAACTTCAAAAACAGGTACTTGCAGAAAAAGAGAATGTTGAGATAGCACTTGAAAACCTGAAACTTGCAAAGTCAAGGAAAGAAAAAACTGTTATTGAACTGGCAGCAATCGGTACTTTTCTCCATAATATCTACAATGGGATAGAAAATATCCTGAAGCGGATGGTAGTTGCAAAAAACGTTGAGATTCCTACATCTGTAACCTGGCATAAGGACCTATTAAATCTCTCATTGTCAATTGGAATTATTTCTGAGAATACTTGTGACGATCTTTATAAATACCTGACCTTCAGGCACTTTTTTATCCACGCTTACGGATTTATGCTTGAGGAAGCCTACATGGAAGATTTAGTGAATGACATTCCTGATGTATGGTCCCGGTTCCTGAAAGAGATTGAGGATTTTAAATCATAATGTTGTTCGATGGTTATTCAGAGTAATGAAGCTTGTACATCGTTAAAATGCTGCTAATGCGAAATCGGGTACGATGTTCGTGCTTATTCTGGCGCTGATCATCGGGCTGGCGGTGTGGCCGAGGGTGCTTGAGAAAAAGGTTGGATAAAGCAAGGAAGAGCAGCCGATGGATGTCGTTTGCAATCTTTTACTTAATCCCTTATTTGTTTTCTTGATTTCTTTTCAGTCAAATTAAGATAATTCTCATCGGATACTACTTCCTCACCACTTCTTCTTTCCAGTTCTTCTCTTGCCACTCCTGCAACTGTCCCGCCTTCTTTTGCAGCATCTTTGTTCTCATCAAACCCGACCGCATCCTTATTTCTGGCTATTTTTGTAGTAGATGCCTCTCCAAGCATGGTGAAGATCAATTCCAGATCGTTCATATGGTCCCTGAGGTTCTGCTGCTTCAGTCCTTTGAACTTCTTGTACTCGCGGGTGTTAAGCCAAATGTAGCTTTGGATATCTCAGATGTTAAGATGGAATATTCTCTATTTGTCTTGATTCCCCTGCTGTCCCATTCATCAGTAAGCTCGTCTCTTACAGCAATTCCTCTTACTCGCTTTTCAATCCAGTCATCAGAATAGCCCTTCAATTTATAGGTGTCTTTCATCCGTTTTTGCGCCAGTTCAGGGTCTTCAATCTCCTGCACCCGTTCATAGCCGACTTTAGCGAGCCATCTCTTGAATGGTTCGGCTTTTGGGGATGAGATGGACTGGATTATCCTGAACATGGATTCTGTGTTGGAACAGTCCGTGTTGTAATTCTTGCCATCAGCCGAGGGTAATTTCAGTTGTACCCAAATTGGGGACAACTGAAGTTGTTTGAATTCACGGTCCTTGATTTTTCCCCAATATTGTCTTGGTGTTGGACTATCCGTCAATGCCTGTATGATATCAACCACTGAAAAATACCACTGGTTATCGTGCCATTTTCGTCTTATTCTGGCTCCTTCGAAAACTATGAGTGCATCTTTGGAATCCATGTTCTTTCACCTTGATGATGTATTCTTTTATGTAAGAGGTATGAACTCGATAAAAAGGTTAGGAGTGAGCGGGGTGAAAGTAAGATTTTGCAACAATAAATAATAATACACTCAGATTGTCGGTTTCTGGTTGGGGTGCGAGGTATCTACTACGTGTCACCCTTTAACTTTTTTCATCCCTTCCCTGCCAGTTGCTTGAAGTTTTCACCAGTGACCACTGGTTTGCCGGCCTGGACTTCAATGTCCTTGCGCGTTCTGCCTGCCACCGCACCGCCGTCCTTGGCATCTTTCTTCAGCGGTTCAAATCCCTGCGAATCCCGGTCCCGATGCAGCTTGGTGGTGGTTGCTTCACCCAGCATGGTCAGGATCAACTCGATATCGGTCATGTGGTCGCGCAGGTTTTCCCGTTCTAACCCCTTGACCTGCTTGTATTCCTCAACCTTCAGGTCAAAGGCGCCATGCATGATTTCGTTTGTCAGTATGGCATATTCAATGGAGGTACTGGAGCCACGGCTCTTCCATTCATCTGTCAGGTCCTGCCGGACAGCAATGCCGCGCAGACGCTTGTCGATCCACTCCTTGGGATAGCCTTTCTTCTCATAGAGTTCTTGCATCCGTGCCATGGCAAGTTCGGGATTTTCGATCTCGTCGATCCGCTCCTTGCCCACCCGTGCCAGCCAGCGTTTGAGCGGCTCCACCCTGGGTGATGGGATGGACTGGATTATCCTGAATGCTCCTTCTGTATTTGCGCAATTCATTTTCTGTTTTCCACCCGCTGTATCTACAACAAGGGTATGTACAATTTGTACCCACCCTTTTGCAAGGGGTTCATCTCTTTTTTTCATCTTTTGGATGTATTGCTTTGGGTCACTGGAATCTGTTAAAATCAGGACAATATCTTCTAAAACAAACCACCATTCGTTATTATTCCATGTGTGCCTTATTTCCCTCCCTTCAAAAACTATGAGTGCGTCTTTGGAATCCATGTTCTTTCACCTTGATGATGTATTCTTTTATGTAAAAGGTATGAACTGGATAAAAAGGTTAGGAGTGAGCGGGGTGAAAGTAAGATTCTGCAATAATTATTTGATACTACGTTTTTCAAACTTTGCCCACCCGTGCCAGCCAGCGTTTGAGCGGCTCCACCCTGGGCGAGGGGATGGACTGGATGATACGGAACAAGGTCTCGGTGTTGGCGCAGTCGGTCAATCGCATCTTCCCGTCTGGAGCGAGCATTTTCAACTGTATGATTTTTTCGGACACTTCAGTAAATCCTTCTGAAGCAAGTTTCCTTTTGAGATCGCTCCAATATCTCTTGGGAATGCTGCTTTCAGTCAGGACTTCCACAATATCAATAACAACAAACCACCATTGTCCATCATGGAAAGCTTTTCGTATATGCTTTCCTTCAAAAACTGCCAGCCTATTTGTCTTTTCTATGCTCATGCCTGATACCTCCTTTTGACTTTGGCACTGTTGGCAAAGCCTTGCATTCCGTCCGCAGGGGTCATTATCAAACGTACGATTTTTTCGTACACTTCGATTTTCAAGTGTCCAATTTTTTCGGACAAATCAGACCAGTATTTTCTTTGTCTCACACTATCTGTAATAGCTTGTATGACTTCAACAACTGAGAAATACCATTTGAAAATTCCCACCTAAAATTGACCCACTTTTCCCATTGAAAATTGACCCACCCCATATACTAAAATCCTCCTGTTTTATTGCAGGAGGTTTAGGGTGATCTCAATGGAAGATTGGATAACAATAAGGAACTTAAAGAAACGAAATCCCAAACTGGGAACAAGGTCAATTGCAAAGCAACTCGATTTATCGAGGAACACTGTGAAAAATGCGCTACAATCAGATGATCCACCAGCATATAAAAGAAAGACATATACAAATCCGGAATTACAACCATTTCAGGAATATATCACTGAGCAATACTTTGTTAAGAAACTGAAAGGAAGTCGTGTTCTTAATGATCTACGCTCAAAGGGCTGTAAAGTTTCAAGTTCAGCATTTTACAGGTACATTCAACAGTATAAGACAGAATTTACACGGACCTATATGCGATATGAAACAAAGCCCGGAGAACAAGGACAATTTGATTGGTCGCCATACACCGTAATGATCGAAGGCAAACTGATTAAGATCCAGGTGTTCTGTTTAATTTTGGGATGCAGTCGATATAGAACATACATGTATTCTCTATCCCAGACCCAATCATCTGTATTTGAAGCATTAGAAGAAGGTTTAAGCAGAATTGGAGGAGTTCCTGAAAGGATTCAGACTGATAATCATGCAACATTATACGATGCAAAGAAGAGGGAGTGGAATCCAAGATATCTTCGATTTGCCAGCCATTATGGTTTCCAACCATCACGATCAGAGGTTCGCCACCCCTGGTCTAAGGGAAAGGTAGAAAATCCATTTTCATACCTTGAAAACCACTTTATTGCAGACAATAAGTTTGAATCCTTTGAAGACTTCTCTTTAGAACTCTTAGACTTTGAAAAACAAGTAAATCATCGCATCCATACAACAACAAAAAAAACACCCATTGAATTGTTCAATCCTGAAGAAATAGCAGTGCTTTCTCCATTACCAAATAATAGATTCATTGGTATTTCTGAAGAATTTCGCAAAGTTAGTTCTGATTGTTTGATCTCAGTTGATGGAAACAGATACAGTGTTCCTCATATCTTCGCAGGTAGAGATGTCTGGATACGAATTAGTCAAGGCAGATATTTAGAAGTATATTCCCAATCGAACAAACTAATGGCAAAACATACCCTGGAGAGAACTGAAAAAGGCAAGATTTTCATGAATAAGGAGCATTTTCAAGGATACAGAGGAACTAAAGGAACATGGAACTTCTTATCACAACAATTCTTAACAATTGTCCCAGGCCAAGAAGATTTTTTAAAGAAACTAAAAGCTCAGAAACGGATCAATCCATCACGACATCTTACAATAATCGTTGAAGCAGCCAAACACTTCAGCAAGAAGGATATCAAGAATGTGATCCAGTTATGTGATCAATACAACGTTTACCGGGGCGATCTGTTTGTTGATCTATTACATCAAAATTCGGAGCCTTTTTTCATCCCCAAACTGAATCAGGTAAATGATCTGTCGCTCTTGAGTCCACCTGGTGTAATTCGTAGTTTGGATTCATATTGTACTGAAAACTTTGTAGAAAGATCAGGGGGAGATATGAATGGATGATCTTGAACACTATTTTGAAGAATTGAAACTAAAGCACATCCCCGAGATCTATAAAGAAGAAGCTAAAATAGCAGCTGAAAAAAAGCTCGATTATACAGAGTATTTGTCAAATCTTATTGAAAAAGAATATCACGGGATGGTGGAACGGTCAGTTAATCAGAGAATACGTCGAGCGGGTTTTCCTTGTATAAAAACAATTGATGGATATGATTTTACCTGTCAGCCACAACTGAATGAGAAACTGATACGGAATCTTAGCACGTTGGAATATCTTGATAAAGCGATCAACATAATTTTTGTTGGACCACCTGGTATTGGCAAATCGCACTTATCGATTGGCTTGGCGATAAAAGCTTGTGAGAAAAGAAAACGTGTCATGTTCTATACTGCTCAAGAACTTGTCGATGATCTTGCAAAAGCAAAATTAATGGGCAATCTTGGTCGAGAGTTATCCAAATTAGGACGGATCGATCTTTTGGTATTGGATGAATTGGGATATATGGATCTAACAAAAGATAGTGCCACCCTGTTTTTCCAATTGGTGTCAAGAAGATATGAACGTGGTTCAATAATATTGAACACAAATCGACCATTTGAAGAATGGGGTTTGCTCTTCAAGGATAATATTATTGCAACCGCTATTTTAGATCGACTGTTACATCATTCGCATGTCTTTTACATCACTGGCAAGAGTTATAGGCTGAAGGGGCACAATTCCAGAAGTGAAGAGAAATAGAATGATATCGGCAATCATTATTGATTCCAAAATCCGCAACGTTTGGTTTTGTGAAAAGTAGTAACTATTAAAGGTATGAAAAGTCATACAAGGGGTGGGTCAAAATTGGTGGGAAAAAAGGGTCAATTTTCAACGGGAATCTTCACCATTGTTCATCTTGCCAGATTCTTCTTATTTTAGCACCCTTAAAAACTACAAGTGCATCATTTGAGTCCATGTAATTCCACCTGTGGAGACAATCTTATATTGTTATGTGGTTGTCAGGGATTAAAAGGGCTAGCTGAGCAAGGTGAAAGTAATCTAATTAATTATGTTTGAGTCAGTTTTCCTTAGTTTGCCACCTTCAGCAGGCAATTTCAACCGGTGACAATTTGTCACCACTTCGCTACCCTCTTCTCTAAGCCTTTAGCTTATTTTATTCCAGTACTTTCTTGCTTTTTGAGCATCACCCTGCTCAGTCAGAACTGCGGCTATATCGACAACAGAAAAAAACCATTCTTCATTATGCTAAACTCTTCTTATTTTCTTGTCTTGAAAGACGATTAATGATTTTTCCGAATCCATATCATTTCCCCTCATTTAACTCCTCGACAATCTTTATTTCATGGGGGGTCAGGTCTTAGAGTTTGTATACCAATTATTTAATCTCGCTTTCCAGTATAATTACGATTGATTAATCCTTGATTTGTTTATTTAATTTCTTTTCAGTTATGTGAAGATAATTCTCATTTGAAACAATGGATTTTCCTGTTTTTTGCTCTATTTCTTTCCGTGTATTCTTTGCGATAGTACCACCTTCAAGAGCAGAATCTTTGCATTCATTAAATCCCTGCGAATCTTTTGATATTGTGATATCTGTGGTTGCTTTTTCGCCAACCATTGCAAGGATTAACTCCCAGTCAGTCATATGGTCTCTAAGGTTCTGGTTGTCTCTTTTTAAGCTTTTGAATTTTTTATATTCACCGACAGTTTTGCCAAATGTTGCTTTTGATATCTCATTCGTGAGTATCGCAAAGTCTTTTTGCTCCTGAATGCCCCTAAATTTCCATTCATCTGTCAAATCATGCCTGATTGCTATGCCCCTGAGTCTCTTTTCAATCCAATCCGCTGGGTATCCTTTAAGCTTGTAATAGTCCTTGACCCTGTCCTGTGCAAGTTCAGGGTTTTCTATTTCCTGTATCCTTTCATGTCCCACTTTTGCAAGCCATCTTTTGAAGGGTTCAGCTTTTTTAGAGGGGATGGACTGGATTATCCTGAACATTGACTCGGTGTTGACGCAATCTGTGTTGTAGTATTTGCCATCAGGTGATGGCAGTTTCAGTTGTACGATAATCTCGTACAACTGGAATCCTTCTTCATCAAGCTTGATTTTTAAATCTGACCAGTATCTTCTGGGTATGGAACTATCTGCTAAAGCTCCCACTATATCAACAACTGAGAAATACCATTGTTCATCGTGCCAGATTCTTCTTATTTTAGCACCCTCAAAAACTACGAGTGCATCATTTGAGTCCATGTAATTCCACCTGTGGAGTTAATCTTATATTGTTAAGTGGTTGTCAGGGATTAAAAGGGCGAGGTGAGCAAGGTGAAAGTAATCTAATTAATTATGTTTGCTGAATCCATCTCATTTCCCCTAATTGAACCCCTCGACAATCTGTATCTCTTAGGGGGTCAGGTCATATGGTTTGTAGACGAACTGGTCGATTTGGTTTTCAAGCGTTTTTACCTGGATTTGTTTTTGTGGGATTTCGGGATAATCAAGGTCTTTTATGAGTGTTGCAAATCTATCTGATAAATTCGCCTCACCTTCATTAGTTGTAAATGTTAAATCAGTAGTCATGGTAAATTGAAATCCGAACAATGTTCATTAATTTTCAAAATTGTTTATTTTTCAGATTATTTCTTCCTATAAACATTCAATCCGATTTTGATATTTTCCCCATCAGGAATTGGCTGGTTCCCCTCAGTCGATGCAATTATAATAGTTTTGCCAGAAGATGATGGGCCAAACTCTTTAGACAAATCAACTTTAATAGTTAAAATGTCTCCTTCTTGTGTCATTTCAACATTCTTCATATCGCAACACTTCTCCTTTTATTGTTCAATTCAATAGTGGTTTCATTTCGTTTGTTAAGTCTAAAAACCCCATGGTTCAATATGACTATCGTTATTAAATGTTGAGGCTGGTTAAATTATTTACCATCATACTTTGTTGACAATTATCATCTTACATTCATGACAAGTTGATGCTGCCTCCAGCTGTGTGGATTCGTGCGAGTTTGGAACCGCAGATAAACGCGGATAAACGCAGATACTACGGCTAAAATTAGATTATATTTGAATTTCCACCATACAATCAAAATTAAAATCATAATAACCGTTATCTGCGTTCATCTGTGTTCATCTGCGGTTAATAATAAAATTGAACTAATTCCAGTCGGTTTTCCTTTTATACATGCGCTAAGTGTTGGTTGTGAGTGGAGTGTGCTAGTCGTGACCTCAGGTGGTGTTAGGTGCTGCCGGTGGAGTATATGGCTGTTAAAATATATTAATTACAAAATCTAGCACCGCAAAGCACACAAAGAACGTGAAGTTGAAGTAACACTATCTTTGTAAACATTACACCCTTTGCGGCAAGTTCCCCAAACACCACCACAACATTTATCCTTCACCTCATCTTACCCTCCTCAAAAAGTCGTGATCCCAATGCTTTCCCACAAACCCACCATTCTGCTGTTCAACCCAATGCCAGTAAAACACCAGGTAGCCATACTCAACAAAAAGACCACATCCCTCCAGGTCCCGCTCATCAACGTCCCACTCTCCCTCCTTGCACTCGCCCGTATGGTCAGGCACGACTTCGACATCCGCATCATCAACGCCGTGACCGATCCAGATTATACCGGGCAGATACTTGAAGCCTGCCAGGACGCCCTGTGCCTTGCCGTGAGCAGCATGACATGTTACCAGATCAGGGACGGCCTCAATGTATGCGCCGCAGTCAGGGAGCAGTATCCTGACCTGCCTATCATCTGGGGCGGGTACCACCCGTCCACCCAGCCCGACCAGACACTGCAAAACCCCTTCATAGATATTGTGGTCAGGGGGGGCAGGGTGAACTTACATTCAAGGAAGTAGTGCACCGGCTTCACGAGAACCAATCCCTGGATGGGGTGGCCGGTATATCCTACAAACAGGACGGCCACATCATCACAAACCCGGACCAGGAATTTACTGACCTTAACCTATTTCCCCCCATCCCTTACGACATGATCAACGTGGAGAGCCACGTCAAAGACTACAAGTTCGGTAAACGCTGCCTTGACTACTACATCAGCCAGGGCTGTGCAGCAGGCTGCGCCTTCTGCTCAGAGCCGATCTTCTGCGGCAGGCGCTGGACAGGGCTTGTGCCCAAGACCGTGGTATCAGAACTTAAACACCTGTCTGCGACATACAACATCGACACATTCATGATACGTGACAGCGACTTTTTCCTGAACATGGGGCGGGTAAAGGAACTGTGCCGCCTGCTCATCGACAATGTGGGCCTGCGCCTGACCAGTGTTAATGCCAGGATGGAGCAACTGTCCCGGCTGGATGATGAAGTGCTGGCCCTTGCCCGTAAGGCAGGTGTTTGCGAGGTGTTCATAGGCACTGAGAGTGGAAGTCAGGAGGCCCTTGATGCCATGAACAAAGGCGCAAAAGTGGAGCACATTGAGATTTGCACCCGTAAATGCATCCGGCACGATATCGACGTCCGTTCTTCTTTTATGGTGGGGATCCCGGGTATTGACACGCGGGATGAGATAAAGAGAACAATGGAAGCCATACACAGGATGATCTGTGTGTACGGCGAAGAGGACCGGCTGGAGCACATGGATATACTGCTATCGTTCTTTGTACCATACCCTGGCACCCGCCTATTTGAGGTGGGGCTTGAGTACGGGATGCAGCCGCTTACCACTCTTGAGGATTGGGGTGACTTTGACCAGTTCGACTTCAAGGCATCCTGGATGCCGCAGGAATTCTACGATCTGGTGCTGGAGTTTCGGGATGCTATGCCGTGGAACTCGGGCTGCGACTTCGATGAGTGGTGTGAATTCTATGAAGAAGTGAAAGAAAGACTTTAAAGGATTATCAAGCTACCAATCTTACAATCCTGACTGTGCATCATAGGGATAATCATCTACAGGTATATGGCATGGAACTGTAAACATTTTTGACGAAGGCGAACTGGCGAGGGAATCAGTTGTTGCAAACTTTGCAACAACTGCCGCTAATGGAAAAAGGGGGGCAAAATATGAAAGAAAACTCGTTTGCTGTATTTGAAGATTACAAAATTCGCAGAGTATATGATGAGGAATCTGAAACATGGTATTTCTCTGTAGTAGATATTATTCAGGTGTTGATGCAGCAGCCTGATTATCAGGCAGCAAGAAACTATTGGAAGGTTTTGAAAAACCGCCTGAATAAAGAGAACAATGGAAGCTTCCGACGGGAAGCAATACCTTATAGACGTTGCTGATCCTGAAACGCTTTATGAGGGGGGTATTTCTTGGTATATAGGTTTGATCAGTTCCTTTTTACTCCCATTTCTTTCAAGGACTCTTCCATGTTGAAAATCTCGTCCATATTCTCGGCTAAGAGTATAACTGCAAAATCGCCGGACAACGGCAATGTATCGCAGCTAAAAGGAAATACGGAATTTAATTTTTTGCCTTCATAAAGTACTGGTTTAATACGTTCTGTAAGCTCAGGAAATGAACATGCGGATGTCTTGATTTTTATAAATTTCCATAATGGAATGGGGGAAATCAATTCTTCAATGTTATCTACGATCATGCTCACATAAGAGGAGCCGTTAAAACGAGCGTTATTTTCAACTGGAAATATGCCATCATCCGATACAATATAATCGATACCGACTACACCCCGATATCCGGATTCAGCCATATTGTTTACAATTTTTTTCAGATATTTTTATGATGTAATTTGAAATATCCGGTGAAGTTTTTTCTCCTTTGAGAGTACCAACGTGTACCATACCTCTTTCGCATATTTGATCCCGCATACCAAGAGAGTTTATATTTCCATCTCTGCTGATCACCCACTGATCATTCGGAGAAGACAAGACGTTCAGAAAAGGCTCAATGATAATAGCTTTTTCGCAGCTATCTGCAATTTCTTGATATATTTCAGAAATATCATTCCCCTGGGTCTTATATAACGACATACCAGCTTCACCCAAAGTACCGCGAATAATAACAGTCTTACAGGTTGACAAATAGCCGTTAATAATGTTTTTCATCTCTATACAATTTTTATTGTTTTCAGGATGCATTTCAAATACAGTGCCTTCAACAACAGGCACACCTAATTGTCCACATACGATCTTAAAAGCTGACTTATCATTAATGATCCTGAACCTGTTAATA
>Ga0255400_10001_pt1 | contig 33755 bp, 29 predicted proteins | sample ANMaggSeSYBR01G7_FD_182117 | JGI IMG/M metagenome (GOLD analysis project Ga0255400, IMG submission 182117) | Sediment cell enrichment communities from methane seep in Santa Monica Basin, California, United Staets - ANME aggregate JGI... | ecosystem: Environmental > Aquatic > Marine > Cold seeps >... | reverse complement strand
CCAGATCAATATACCCAGGCTCATCTCAACAATAGTTAACGACGCCTACGAACACATCACCGAACATTTTGTAATTATCCTGGACGACTTTCACCTCGTCGAAGAAAGTCAAGAAGTCAATCAATTCGTCAATGCCTTCATCCAAGATATTGATGAAAACTGCCACTTAATGGTTTCCTCCCGCCGCCTGCTAACGCTGCCCGATCTTCCCCTTTTAGTAGCACGTAATCAGGTAGGCGGTTTGAGTTTCGATGAATTGGCTTTCCTCCCCGACGAGATTCAAGCCATTTTGCTCAGAAACTATCAAATGAATATCTCTGAGGAAACAGCCCTTGATATCACCCAACAAACAGAAGGATGGATCACCGGGTTGCTTCTGTCGACCCAACTCATCGGGGAAGAGATCAGTGAACGCCTGCGCCTGGCCAAGATCTCAGGTATAGGCTTGTATGAATACCTGGCGCAACAGGTGTTAAATCAGCAATCGCAGGAAATGCAGGATTTCCTTCTGCGATCTTCCTTACTCGAAGAATTTGATGTAGAAACTTGCGAACGTGTAATCGGAATCACATTAGGCGTTCAGGCAAATTGGTGGAATTTAATGCAGACCGCACTGCAGTACAACCTGTTCGTGCTGCCCATCGGGGAGGATAACGAATTATGGCTGCGTTATCATCACCTATTCCGGGATTTTCTCCAAACCTGGATCCATCGAGAACGTCCTGAAGAAGCAAGAAAGATCTCTCTCACCCTGGCGGATACTCTAATTGAACGTCGAGAATGGGAACGTGCTTATTCGCTTTACAAGCAGCTGGGGTCAACCAAGGCTATGGCTAAGTTGATCAAAAACGCCGGCTCGACCATGGTTGCAGAAGGTAAACTAACAACCTTGCACCAATGGCTTGAAGACCTGCCCGGGAAAATCCTTAATAGCAGCCCGGCCCTGCTTTCTTTGCAAAGCGTTCTCTTTACAATGCGTGGCAACCTGCAGGAAAGTATCCGCCGCTCACAGCAAGTGCTCAATCTGCTCAAAGATTCTAAAGATATTCATACCAAAGCCCTCACCTTGGTAAGGCAAGCAACTGCATATCGCTTACAAGGCAACTATCCTCAAGCTCTCTCAGATGCCCAAGCAGCTATGAATTTGCTCGTTGATATGCCGCAGGATGAACTCATCCGCGCAGAAGCTTTGCGCACAATCGGTGTAACTCACTATCAACAAGGTAACCTCCACAAAGCTCTCGATAAATTAAAACAATCTCTAGTCGCCTTTCAAAGCGTTAACGGCAAGCAATTCATCCCCAAGCTTCTCTTTGAAATTGGCACAATTCATAAAGCCCGGGGGGACCATGCTCTTGCCGAACAAGATTACCAAGAAGCCCTGGCATACTGGCAGGCTGATGGCAACCTCACCTGGCAGGCGAACTTACTTAATAATCTGGGTGTGCTGCAGCACTTACGTGGTGACTATGAGATCGCAGCAAAAACTTTTGAGAAATCTATCCTTTGCTCCCGCAGTGGGAGCACCCCACGCCTGGAAGCCTATGGCCTCACTAGCCTAGGTGACCTCTATCGTGACTTAGAAGCATACCATGAAGCCCTTGATGTATATAAACAAGCCCACGATATCGCCGAGCAGCTTGGTAATCGATTCCTTATCTTCTACCTTGATCTCGCCGAAGGTGTGCTAAATAGGATCCAGGGCAACATGACACGCGCCGAGAACCTCATTGAATCTGCGCTTGATACTGCCAAAGAGGGAGGTTCACCCTATGAGATCAATTTATGCCAGCTAGAGTTAGCTGGGTTATATCTCGCTGCAGATAAACATAATAAGTCTGCAGCCTTATTAAAAGAAAGTTATGACTTCTTCCATGAGCATGGTCACGAAAACGAGACCAATCGAGCACTATTCTTTCAGGCAATTGCAGAAATATTGCTTGGAAAAGAAACAGATGCTCTTGATCACTTCAAGAAAATAACTAGCATCATTACCACAACCGCTAGCAGTACGCCTTTGATCATTATCGGAAAAGAATTTGAAGAAAAACTTCGTGCGGTCAAAGGAAACCTCAAAAAACAGGCGAAAGAGATCCTGGACCCTATCGAATCCTTTGAAGCACTCCTGCCTGCTCTCCGTCGACAGATCCGCCATCAAGCAAGCATCGTACCTTTTGCGCCGCCCAAGATGTTTATCCAGTCTTTTGGTCAAGCGCAAGTGCGCATCAACAACCGCGTGATAAACAATCGCCAATGGCAAACTCAGATAGCGCGCGATCTCTTCTTCCTCTTCATAGCTCATCCAGAAGGGCTCAACAAGGAACAGGTAGGTCTTTATTTTTGGCCTGATTCCTCGCCAGACGAACTTAAACTGCGCTTTAAGAACACCCTTTACCGACTCAGGCACGCCATCGGTAAGCAAAGCATCATTCTGCAGGACGATTATTACCATTTCAATTGGTCACTTGATTACGAATATGACGCAGAGTCATTCACGACCGAATATAAATTAGCACAAAAAGCCAAAACCCCTCAAGAACAGCTCAAACACTATAAGGCAGTAGTTCGCAATTACCACGGTTCTTATATGCCAGAAATTAAAGAAACCTGGATTGTCGCCGAGCGCGAGCAGTACTATCAAATATACCTAGACGCACTGCTCAGACTGACGAAGCTTTACATGAAACGAAAAAGTTACAAAACAGCTCTGAAACATTGCTCCCAGGCACTCAGTGAAGATGCCTGCCTTGAGGAAGCCCATAGATTGGCAATGCGTATCCATGCTTCCATGGGTAACCGCGCCGCAATCGTCCGTCAATATAAACGCTGCTGCGTAGCTCTCATTGAAGAGATCAACGCGCCTCCCTCACCTCAAACCGAACAACTGTATGAAATGCTAAATCAGTGATCATCTAGCGCAATATCGGGATTAAATAAAATCTCGTCTGGCATGATCAGCGATAAATATGTCTAATGAGGGGTGAAAGCAATCGTTTTTCCATTATATTAATTACCCTGTTTTCATCCCATATATCAATATATATCCAAACACATTAAAAAATCATTGGATTTTCCTTATGTGTTTTTTTGTTTTAAGGTAGAATCCGGAATAATCATAAGAATGAGCCACTTTTGATGCTGAATTTGGTGCTTGTTTAGGTGATAATAATAATGATGTTACCCTATTAACCCAATTTTATTTAAAGGAGATTTAAAATGAAAACCCTTTCCAATCTACAAACCGTATTAGCAGCAAAGGTCAATGCGACAACTATTCGCGTGATCGTCACTCTGGTTTCACTAGTGCTTTTCGCTCTGGCTGCTGCTGCTCCTGACGCCATGGGCGGCGTAGGCATGGGATGATCTTTACCCTAGCTGCATTAGTCGGATTAGTTGCAGGTATGATACGAGCAAAAATGAAGGCAAACACCTATTTCCCAATTGAATTGAAATACTCATGGATGATTCTGCTTGCCTTCGTTCCTCAATGGCTCGTGTTCTTTCTACCAGCCACACGCGAATTGGTACCCAACACATGGATCCCTTTTATTTTGATCAGCACACAATTGATCCTGCTGGTCTTCGTATGGCTCAACCGCCGCCAACCCTGCATCTGGCTTCTAGGCTTAGGTCTCATGTTCAACTTCTTGGCTATTTGTTTGAATAATGGCTGGATGCCTATCAGCCCCGATGTTCTGCAACGTCTGCAAGTCCCTCAATCTGCATGGCAGTTGTGGGAAAGGCGAGGCTTCAGTAAAGATATGGTCATACCAGTCGAAAACACAAAATTATGGATCTTATCCGACATACTAAGTTTAAACTTATATTCTCGGTTCAAGATCGCCTTCAGTATTGGGGATATCCTCATTGCTGGTGGTATCTTCGCTTACTTTTGGTCCTCAGGTGGATCAAAAACCTTAACAAAGGAATACCAATCATGACGAAAGACTTTCAAGTTCAACAAGAATTCAGCCGTTTAATAACCGCTGCTGTAATCAACGGTCAGTTCCGCAAAGCTCTGCTAAACAATCCTGGAAAAGCTATTGCTTCCGGCTTTGGCGGTGAAGCTTTCAACCTTGCTGGTGATGTAAAACAGCGTTTATCAACAATTCGCGCGAATTCTCTGGCTGATTTCGCCTCACAGCTGGCTCAACTCTAGTAGCTGCTGACCATACAAACTAAATAAGACTTGTCTCTGCATCGAGAGATACTGTTTGGCATATCTATGCATAATCTGCTTGAAATATGCGGCTCCTGATCCTGTTATATGATCAGTGCACACATTTGATACTTGATGCAGGTTCGAAAGTGATATTTAATAGTTTCTGTATTTATCACTTGGGTTAACAATTCAACTATTAATGATGCCGTTAACCAGGAAAGGGCCGAATACCTTGAATATTCGCTCGGCTTTGTCCTGGTTAACGACCACTATGTAAACCAATATTACAACCTGCCTGTTTCAATATAGACAATTATCACGTATAATGATAGTAGTCAATTAACAGGAGGTAGAAATGAAAAAATTTTTCTATTTATTATTAGGGACAATTCTCGGCGGACTCATTGGCAGTGCCCTGGCTTTATTGTTCGCACCAGCTTCTGGCACTGAGTTACGCAGCCAACTCAACGGACATATTGCCAACATACGTGAGGAAGTAAGTAAAGCGGCACAAGAAAAGCGTCAGGAGCTGGAAGGACAACTGAAAAACTTGCGTTCCGGCAACTAATTTCTTTCAAAGCAGAACATCAAACAAAAAAGCAGCTCATTCGGCTGCTTTTTTAATTATACAGTTTCACATCAATAGAGAGGGGTAAATTTTAAGGATACTCTTGCGGTGTAGCAGTTGGCTACCACTCCTGTGTGTTGGTCGCGGTAGGTTGAGGCGTAGACTGTGAATTCGGTTGATCGGTGGCTTCTGTCGTCGCCTGTACAGTTGGACCCTTATCTACAAAGTCGGCTGGAGCCGGCGTGGGCAGAATTAATTAAGGCATATCAGAGATATCATTCACATAATCTGCCGCTGGTTGACAAGCAGGCTCCAGATGCGAAGAGACATTGGACCAATCCAATAATTCACCTAAACTAATCGTCTGCTGGAGTGCATTGGTCAAACAACCTGGCCCGGCATTGTAGTTAACCAAAGTGAAACGCCATAGATCTTCATATTGCACTATTTCACCCGCCACCCGCTGCGTTGAATTATAGATGATCTGCCCCACCTGTTCACAGTTGGCAAGCAGGCTGCGTGCAAAGATGCTGATGCTGAAATTAGCCTGGGCGAGGTCAATACCCATCGGACAGTCAGGACAGGCTGCATTGACTTTTTGCACCAGAGCCCCGCGCAGCATTTCCTGTTCAGCAAGATCAAGATTCCCAAAACCGCGCTGGCAGGTGCTTGTTTCAAGAACCAGGGGACAGAACTGCGTAAAAAAACTTGGGTTCCACAGTAATACTGTATCAGCTCCCATATCACTCAGATGTCCTAACCCGGCTTCATGGACGTTCTCATAAATACCCGGCCAAAATTGACTTTCGCGGCTGAAGATATTCTTCATCAACTGCGCCGGCACACCGGTTTCATCTGCCACCCTTAGAATTTCGCTGTTGAATTGATTCTGCCAGTCGTTTACCAAAGGTCGGGCGCACTCCAAACCGCATTGATTCGCTATGCCGGGTGTTTCCAGACCGCCATTGTCACATTCTCTAACATCTACCATGCCCTGTTTTATGAACGAACCCGCCAAATAGTAATACGGTTCTGTCGAGATCAAACCCTGAGGATGTTCAGGGGATGTCAGCCACGCGGGGGGACCGCCCACTGGAAAAAAAGACGACCAAATCTGTGAACAAGTTGATATGCTTTGACCCCGCCAGTGTGAGCTGAGCACGTCTACATAATAAAGCGGAGAATCTTTAGTTACTTCTTCAGGAGAAGTAAAATCGCCCCAAGGAATGACGCGCACTTGTGCCTTAAAAATTTCGCTGGAATCCCCAAAGCTCGATTCAGCCCAAAATTCAACTTTTATTCCATTCGGTCCAGTCGGAGGAAGCGGTAGATCACACACAGTTCCCGCACAATTGAACGGTTTCCCATCCATATATCCCTGAATGCTGATGATGCTCTCGTTGGGCAGCGGCTCTTCACCTTGCAGGTGCAAACTGGGCAATGAGCCACATTGATTCTCAGGTTGGACTGGATCGCAATCGCTGATTGAAACCCATACTTCAGGCGGCGTCAAATTAACTTCGATCTCCCGTTTACTGGGGCTAACGCTTGCCAGATGTAAATACAATCCCGTACATTGTGAAGCTTCAGTCACCTGATTGCTGAAAACACAGGGCTGCGTCTTGAGCCATTCATTCATTACCTGATCACCACAGTAATATTGAACTTCGCTGGCATCGGGCCAACCTTCATGTTCTACATATATCTGGCAGACCACCTGAGAATTATGCCACGAGAGCAGCCACCATTCATAAAGTGTGTATGAAACCATGATGTTCGCTTTGCGCTCAGGGCCTTCAGATGGTAATCCTCCAGCCTGCACTGCGCCCGTAAAATTGACAGCCGCAATTAACCCACAGATTAATATAATCACTAGGCTAAGAGGTATCCGGCGCATTTTACGTGATTTTCGAACCATGCTTTCTCATTCCACAGACACACACCCTTACGGATAAAACGGAGAAGTCTGAGTTGGCTGCGGTGTGGGGGGGGTGGTTGATGGCTCAGGTGTCCCTAGTGTCCCGCCCGGCGTAGCTGTCGAGCTGGGGGTTAAACTTCCTTTCGCTTCTTGCGTCCCTGCCGCGTTTAATTGGTATTCCAAAGTGCGCACTAATTCTGACAAAGGCGCTGGAGTCATGATTGAATCCAGTGCAGACTGCATCACTTCAAGTACCACCTGCCGGTCAGGCAAAAACACCTTAGCCTGACTGCTGCCCGGAAGTTCCCAAATACTGACCGCATCCCAACCAATTTGGAAGTACCTTACACGTTCCGGGTCTGCCAGCTTCAGCGCCAAAGGGATATAACTAACGAGTTCCTCCAGCGAAAGATTGGTTTCGATCCAATCCTTATAGGAACCGTAAAGCTGCGGTAGCTTGATAAGATTGCCGTCGTAAACCAAATTTATAAAGATCAGACGCAGCAACTGCTGCTGCCGGCGCATGCGGTCCATCTCATCCATGCCAGCTTTATAAGAAGCATAACACAGCGCCAGTGAGCCGTCCATCACCTGCGGTCCCGATGGGATGCCGCTGCATGCTTTTGGCATCGGGTACAGAACACTCACTTCCAATCCACCAACGTCATCCACAAGCCATTGAAAATCACCCGGATGAGCTAGGACAAAGCGGCTCGGACTGACTCCCAAATTATAAGCAAGTGTTTCTTTGACCAATTCCAAACCGCCGAGGGCATAAGCAGCATTGATACGCTGCATGGTATATCCAGGAATGTAAACATACAGATTGCTCGGTATTGACACCAGACTGACCTTGGCAAGCCTAGGATTGATCAACAGCAGATGAATCGCGTCTGTTCTACCAGTAAAGGGTGGCTCCGTATCTGAACCAAGCAAGACCCATATGAGCACTTCCTCAGAGACATCCAATCCGCTCAGCGCAGGTGGGATAGCTGTAGCCGGGTCAATGCTTGGCGCCGCATAAGTGCCCCATACAGGCAAGTTGTCAGACAGTGCATCCTTTAGCATAATCGTTGCGGTTGCGGTAAACACATCCGCATCCGCTTCAGAATGGCTAAGCGGCGTAAGCATTGATTCATACATCTGACTCTGTACAATGATAGGTTCTTGCACCGCCTGAATGCCATCCCCACAGCCTGATAAAATAAGGCTGATTCCAATCAGCCCCAGGAGAATTTCACTGCCAAGTATCAGCACATGCCGTCGGACGGATTTTTGTAAAGATCCATCTTTCATATTCAACTCGTTAAAAATTATAGCATGAGTCATATTCAAAACAAGATAATAAATAAGTATAAACGTGAACCAAATTGCCCTGGAAAAATACAGCCCACACCTTATTCTCACAAACAGAGGCATCAAATAGATTAAATACTGCCCTAATTCGATATAAAAAGATATCCGACGAATCGATTCTTCACTAAATGACCCTCTGATATAATAATATATCTCGCTATTTAATAATCAAGGAGTTCTCAATCATGAAGAAATACACTTCCATCTTTTTACCTGTGCTAGGGGGAATACTCCTGATCACACTCGGGACCCTTTTGCTGCTTTCCAATTTCAACATCATCACCATGGATTGGTCACTCATCATCGGACCAATCTTCGCCATAGGTGGTTTGGCCTTTTTGGCTGTCTATTTACTCGACCGCAATAATTGGTGGTCGCTGATCCCCGGGTTAGTGCTTATCGCGCTTGGCACACTCATCTTCCTGGCACAAGCCTCCCAAAACGCTGCCGACCAATGGGGTGGCGCCATCTTCCTGGGGTCCATCGGCTTAAGCTTCTGGTTAATCTATCTGACAAAAACAAGTAATTGGTGGGCCATTATCCCCGCGGGTGTCTTATCATCGCTAGCCGTAGTTACTCTTGTCCCTGAAAATTGGCTAGTAAGCGGGAGCATCTTTTTCACCGGGCTTGCTCTGACCTTCGCACTCGTCTACATTCTTCCCAAGCCTGAGGGGCGCATGAAGTGGGCACTCTACCCAGCCGCCGGGTTGCTCCTACTGGGTATCTTAGCAACGCTTGGCGCCACCAACTGGTTGTATTTCATCTGGCCTGCTGCTCTGCTGATCAGTGGAGGTTTTTTGATCTACCGCGCCATTCGCAAACATTGAGCAAGTTCCATTCTAAATCCTGTTAATAAATCAGGAAGAAAACCCCCAGGCAGAGCAATATGCTGGTTATGCAGGAAGCTGCCCAGAGAAAATAGGCCGGCAGTTGATGTGCATCGCCGCGGCGGTATATGAACAATCCCGTAAGTACATCCCCCAGCCAGATCAATGCGCTAAGAATTGGCAGCAACAGCAACCTCTCTGCAGGCGCTGTCTCCTGTCCGATCCACACAATACTCTCACGCCCAGGAATCACCAAACTGACAAAGCCTAAAAGAACCAGCATCAAACAAAACCCAATCAACAGCAGGCTGCGCGCCTTGATATCAGCCCATACTCTCACAAGCAGAAGCGCGGGATATACTGATTGAGCCGTGATCGGCTCCAAACTGCCCATTTCATTGATGCGCTGGTAAGTGCTCATGAATAAACGTCCGTCTTTAGGGGAGATAGCAAAAACGCGTTCACTCGTGGCGACAAGCAGCATCACATCAACGTTTGAGGCAATGAATTCAACAAGTCCTAAACCTTCCGCATTGCGCTTACCAAAGATAAAACCAGGCAAACGAAGCCAGGGTAGAGACAGGTGAAAACCCAACTCACTTACCGGACGTACCCACTCGATTGAGCTTATCGGAATATCCTCGCGCCGCAGTCCCCAACGGATTGTCAAACCATCACGGCGCAAGCTGTAATTTGTCGTATAAAGAACGTAGACGCGGTATATCAATAAAAGCAGCGGAATGAAAAGCCCAAGTGCAGCCAGTATCTGTAAAATAAACACGGCGCCTACCCTGGCTTGTATTGCACGCAGGAAAAAGAATCCTGTCCCGCCCGCTAAAAGCAAGCAGAGCACTAGTAAAATGATTAACCCCTTTCGTTTTGAAAGTTGAAAACCCGTTTCCATTTCCTGCTCTTGGAATTCCATCCTCAAATTGCCGCGGCAGAAGAAGCGATCGCCTCAGCCAATGCTTGACAAACAAAAACAACCTGTTCTTCGCTCATACTGCTGGAGAACGGGATTGCCAGGCTGCGCTTTCCCAAATCCTCGGTGACTGGATAATCACCCTCCTGATATCCAAACATCTCACGCATATATGGCTGCAGGTGGATCGGGGAAAAATAAGGCCTCACCGGTACACCCTTGCTCTCGAGTAGTTTGGCGAATACATCACGATTGATCTCTTCCGAAACTCGGATGACATAAACAAACCAGCTCACGCGTGTTGTGCTCTCAACCAGAGTGGGCACTTCAATTTCATCAATACCTGCCAGGTGAGCTGCATACCAATCTGCAACCTGCTGACGTGCCTTAAGCAGGTTTTCTAAACGCGCCATCTGGGAAAGTCCCAAAGCAGCGCTCATTTCATCCATGCGGTAGTTATAACCAAGATAAGTATGCTCAAGCCAAGTATCGCCCGGAGCACGTCCCTGATTGCGCAGCGCCTGCATCAGCTCTGCAGCCTGGTCATCATCCGTAACGATCATCCCACCCTCGCCGGCTGTGATTTGCTTGTTGGGATAAAACGCAAAAACAGCCATATCGCCTAATGTGCCAGCCTGACGCCCTTTATACTCGGCTGCCAGTGCCTCACAGGAATCTTCAATAACTTTCAATCCATAACGCTGAGCGGTCACTAAGATCAAATCATAATCTGCGGGCTGCCCAAAGACATCTACTGGCAGGAGCGCTTTAAGCTTCCCTTTCGCCTCCCAACCATGTTTCGGCAAATGCCGTGGCAGCCATTTTTGAGCTGCTTTCCCACCACGAAAAAGATCATCTGCCACCTGCTCAAGCTTCTGCGAGTCAATATTGCCTGTTGCAATATCCACATCCACGAAAACCGGGATCGCCTTTTCAAAGAGCAGCACATTCGTCGATGACACAAAAGAAAAAGGTGTCGTCAGCACCAGATCCCCCGCCTCAATATGTGCCGCACGCACGCACAAATGCAGCCCAGCCGTTCCGGAGTTTACACCGATGGCATATTTGCAACCTGTCAGGCTTCGAAAAGCATCCTCAAAAGCTCTGATCTTTGGACCCATGCTCAAATTAGGCGTATTGAGTACTTCCTGCACCGCCTGACGGTCAGCATCTGTGAGATCCGGGGATGACATGGTAACTTTTTTCATAATTTTTCTCGCTGATTCTGTTCTTGATATTCAAAACACATTATTTTAATATGCAAGGGCCTGCAACTTTATGAAAGACACTTGCTGCCCTGACTGCATGCATAATCCAGCTGAATAATTATAACGTGTTATACCCTTGTTGAGACCGAGCAGATTGGTCAAGTTTCAATGCGGAATATCTACTTAAAAACATCTGCCCCTTATAAAAACAGGGGCAGAACGCTATTCAATATTCGGTTTAAAAAAGTGGTTACCTGAACTTGTTCACTCAGTTCTTTTCTGGCGTGCTTACTTTATGGTTCGCGCCGCGCTCCAAGGCTTCCTTATTCATCGCCAGGAACTTCTTTTGCCGTTCCGGTGCATGGCCATCAAGTGCTTTCTTCAATGCCTCTATGGACAAGATTGGCATATTGGCAAGCAAACCGCCTAATAGCACCATGTTTGCAGAACGCTGGTTTCCGATCTCTTCAGCGATATCATTCGCAGGGATCATTATTACGTGCAGATCTTTGCGCTGCACTTCACGATCCACCATTGATGAATTAACAACTAAATACCCGCCAGGTGCCAAAAGTGGTTCATATTTATCTAGAGAAGGCAAGTTCATGGCGATCACAGCTTTGGGACTCTTTACAAAAGGCGAACCGATCTCCTCATCCGAAACCACAACAGTACAGTTCGCTGTACCCCCGCGCATTTCAGGCCCATACGAAGGGATCCAGGTTACATCTTTGCCCTCATCCATTGCTGCATAAGAAAGCAATTTGCCAATAAAGAGCACGCCCTGTCCACCAAAACCAGCAACGATTACTTCTGTTTGCATATGTTCATCCTTCCTTATATCTCTATCTCTGCCACCATTGGGGAAACCTTATAATCACCCAATGGGTAGTAAGGGATCATATGTTCTTTAAGCCAGGTGCGCGCTGCCACCGGGCTCAAACCCCAGTTGGTAGGGCAGGTCGAAAGGAGTTCGACCATTGAGAAACCCAAACCACGCTTTTGAACCTCAAAGGCCATGCGAATGGCTTTCTTGGCCTGACGTACACTGCGCGGGTCGTGCATGCTGCGCCTGACAACATAAGTTGCACCATCCAGTGTGGATAGCATCTCTGCCGTGCGGATCGGGAAGCCCTGTCGTTCAACATCCCGCCCGGTCGGCGAAGAAGTTGTCTTTTGTCCTGGTAAAGTAGTGGGAGCCATTTGACCGCCGGTCATGCCATAATTGGTATTGTTGATGAATATCACCGTGATCTGCTCACCACGTGAGGCCGCTCCGACAATCTCGCCCATCCCGATCGAAGCCAGATCGCCATCCCCTTGATAGGTGAAGACGGTCTTGTCTGGCAGCACACGTTTAATGCCCGTTGCCATCGCTGGCGCACGTCCATGTGGTGCTTCTACAAAATCCAGATCAAAGTAATTGTAAATAAATACCGAGCATCCAACCGAAGCCACGCCAATCGTATTTTCGACCTCGCCCATCTCTTCCAACACTTCCGCTACCAACCGGTGTGCAATACCATGTGTACAGCCGGGGCAGTAATGTGTGGGGCGTGGGTCAAAAACCTCTGGCCGAGCATAGACTAATTTATTTTCAGTAGCCATTACCATTATTTCCTCCTTAACCTATCTCTTCTCGAAGGCGTGCCAGCCAGCGGTCGCGCGGGTGCCCTTCCAAAGTCAAGGGACCTTTCGCCAGCCTTTCGATCTCCGTTAAAACCTCATCCGGGAAAGGAACCACACCGCCCATGCGTCCAAAGAACTCAACCGGTTTGTGCCCCTTAACCACCAGGCGTACATCTTCAAGCATCTGCCCGGAATTCATCTCAACTACCAAAAAGGCTTTGACGCTTTTGGTCAGATCTTCCAGAATCTTCTGCGGGAAAGGTGCAAGGCTGATCGGGCGTAACAGCCCAACCTTGATGCCTTTTTCTCGCGCAGCTCTTACAGCAGAAAGCGCAACGCGTCCTGCCGTGCCAAAGCCAACAACTACATATTCAGCGTCATCCAGGAAATATTCCTTATAGCGCACTTCGTTCTTCTCGACCTCCTGCCAGCGTGTCATCAAACGCAGGTTCATAACCTCTTGCGCCGGGGGGTCCAGGTTGATCGAAGTTAATACACGTCTTTCACGCCCCTTTGTACCCGAAACTGCCCAATCAGGTACTTCCTTCCTGAGCGGCTGCATCGGAGGTAGTTCAGCAGGTTCCATCATCTGTCCAATGCTGCCATCCAACAATATCGTCACGATGATGCGATATTTTTCTGCCAGGTCGAAAGCAAGCACGGTCAAATCAATCGCTTCCTGAACGCTTGCCGGCGCCAGCACGAGCAAATGGTAATCCCCGTGTCCTCCGCCATGGACGATCTGGTTATAATCACCTTGCGCAGGGGCAATATTACCCAAACCTGGCCCGCCACGCATCACATCCACCAATACTGCTGGCAACTCCGTTCCGGCAATATATGAAATGCCCTCCAGCATCAAGCTCACACCTGGGCTGGAAGAAGAACTCATCACGCGCTTTCCTGTACAAGCCGCACCATAAACCATGTTAACAGCACCTAATTCACTCTCCGCCTGTACAAAAGGGCGTCCCAACTCTGGCATGCGTGCTGCCAAATGTTCCAGAAGTTCAGTCTGTGGGGTGATTGGATAGCCAAAATAAGCTTCCAGACCAGCTCTCAAGGCAGCTTCAGCAACTGCCGTGTTGCCCTTTATCAGTTCACGTGTCATATTAAACCTCCATCTCCTTCACAGCCGGCTGAATCCCCTTATAAACGGTGATCGCAGCGTCCGGACAGACTACAGCACAGATGCCGCAGCCAGTACATTTCTCCGGATGAATCATTGTGGCTGGATGGTAGCCTTTGGAAGTCAGCCGGCTCATATCCAGCGCCAGCACTTCAAACGGGCAGTCAGTGATGCACAGCTCACAGGCTTTGCAATATAAATCATTGACCTCAATCCATCCCTTAGCGGGCATTCAATTCCTCCTTAAAATATTATTGTTTTTTATATATCCTGCCTAATGGGGTGAGCCTGGCAGGCAATCCGCTTATAGTATACCGCGAATTATTTTAAGCATATCTGCCTGTCTGGACAAGGAAAAGATTTTTCTAATCAAGAGAACCATTTCCTTGTTTAAAAAAGCGTATTGAAAATCTGTCGAGCATTCCACCCCCTCTCCGTGCACGCATAATGGTAAAATCAGCATCAGAATGCAAACCAAGGAGTCTTCCTATGCCTGAAGCCGTGATCGTAGATGCCATCCGTACCCCCATCGGCAACCTCGGCGGTGCACTTGCCAAGGTACGCCCTGATGACCTAGCAGCCCTCGTCATCAAAGCCATCGTAGACCGCAGCCGCCTTGCCCCCGCTCTCATCGAAGAGGTCTATATGGGCTGTGCCAACCAAGCCGGCGAGGATAACCGTAACGTCGCCCGCATGGCGCTGCTTATAGCTGGCCTGCCACCAGAAGTACCCGGCGTCACAATTAACCGACTGTGTGCATCCGGCATGACCGCTATCAACCTTGCCGCACGCGCCATCCGCGCCGGTGATGGCGATGTGTTCATCGCTGGCGGCGTTGAGAGCATGAGTCGCGCGCCCTATGTACTCCCCAAGTCTGAAAGACTTACCGGAAACCTTACCGCCTACGATACAACCCTCGGCTGGCGTTTCGTTAATCCTAAAATGGAAGCAACCTACGGAGCCGAACCGATGGGTATCACCGCGGAGAACATCGCTGAAATGACCGGCATAACGCGCAAAGAACAGGATACCTTTGCCTTCGCCAGCCATCAAAGGGCAATCGCCGCCATCGATTCTGGTAAGTTTGCTGAAGAGATCCTGCCAATATCCATCCCACAGCGTAAAGGTGAACCTCTGGTAGTTGATACAGATGAGCGTCCACGCCGCGATACGACGCCAGAAGCCCTGTCGCGCCTGAAACCTGCTTTTAAAAAAGACGGCACTGTTACTGCCGGCAATTCTTCAAGTCTCAACGACGGCGCAGCCGCCCTGCTGATAATGAGCACCGAGCGCGCAAAGTCCTTAGCCCTCAAACCCATAGCTCGCATCCTCAGCGCAGCTTCCGCTGGTGTGCCTCCGCGCATCATGGGTACGGGTCCCATCCCTGCCGTGCGCAAAGCCCTCAAACGCGCCAAACTTTCCATCCAGGATATCGCTCTGGCAGAGATCAACGAAGCCTTTGCCGTCCAGGCACTGGCAGTAATACGCGAGCTGGGTCTCGATCATTCCATCACCAACGTCAATGGTGGTGCCGTCGCTTTGGGTCATCCTCTGGGTTGTTCCGGCGCGCGCATCCTCACCACACTACTTTATGAAATGCGCCGTCGCGCCGCACAGACCTCGCGCCCCTTCCGTGCTTTAGCTGCCCTCTGTGTTGGCGTCGGTCAGGGAGAATGCACGATTATTGAATGGCTCGATTAACCCCCAATAGCTTTCAATCTTACGACACAATTAATGCGCCATAAGGGGAACTTCAGCATATAACTGCTCAGCCATCAACCTGTCGGAGCACTGCACAGGAACATGCCCATGCAGGGTTTTATTATTCCCACTATTTCATCCCCTATCAAAACCTGTTTTGTTACATCCTCTTCCTGACCTGGCACAAATATTGTAACTATTATCTTCAGAGATTCTGATCTCGCATTACCACTATTAAAATGACTCTAAAATAAGGCTAAGACTGATTATCTAGTACCACTACCAATGCGCAAGCTTCGATCAGGCACGGTCAAAACCTTCTTGCAAGCATCTGGAAAGACAAGGGACTATGCGGAAAATAAAAACCAATAAAACCCACACTTCTCGCAGACGATCGCCCAGGCGCCCACCTCTTTTCATACTGCCAACATTTCTGCTCGCCCTGCTAGCTTTACTGCTCATACTTGGATCAAACAAAAGCCGTTTTGCAAGCCCCGCGATGCAGCCAAATTTTCAAGCCACCGCCTCTGAGACAGATCCGAATTTGGCAGAGGCACTGCAAACTGCAATTGAATCTCAAGAAAGCACCTGGGGAGGCTTTGACTGGCAAATCGACAACATCATATTTAACAAATCTAATGACCAGGTTTTGATCTGGTTAGCACCCATAGATCCAAACACCGGAGAGGTACTTGGATCTGAACCGCGCCAGGCATTCGCTTCCCTATCGAGTCGATACGCAAACTGGCTTGTCCTGCTGGATGACGACCCAGCATTCACCAAGACGCTCAGTGAATCCAATATCACTCTGCCCGCCACCGTTGAAGTCGCGCCCATTCCCAGCGCCAAGGCTGTTCGCGATGATGGCGTCTATGGAGGTTACTACCTCCCGTGGGAAGTCAATCTCACAAAAAGGCTCACCTGGTCCGTCGGACACACTTCCTGCAACCCAACATATTACTGCGAACATGCCTTTGATTTTGCCGATGGGACTATGTTCCCCCTTATGGCATCCAGGCCAGGCACCGTTTACCATTGGAAAGATACTTGTGCAAATTACGATCCCTACTGCACCAACAGCATTACCCTTGAGGATCGTTCCACTACCCCCTGGACGTACCAAATCTACTTGCACCTTGCGCAAAACAGCGTCCCCGCAGAGTTAAAACAGGTAGGAGTACTGGTTGCGCAAGGACAATTTATCGGCAACGTGGACGACACTGGTTATAGCACCGGCCATCATGTGCACTTAATGGTCGTTTCAGCTGACACACTGTATAAATCCACCAGCGGCTATTATTTTGGGTGCGCTTTGGACATCACTTTCAGAGATGTCTTCATCAACTGGGACGAGGCTACACAAGGCGGCCGGCCGCGTCTAGCATATGAAGCTGAAACCTACGGCGGCGAAGGCCAAACCTACTATACTTCAGGAAACCAACGAGACGATCAACCCTACGAATATATCCTTTTCCCGGTCTTCCGATAGAAATAAAAGATAAGAGCTTGGTATAATTAGCCTTGAGCTGACTTAATACCTGTTAAAATTTTTTATAAGGATGGCTATGCCTGTCGCACTAATCACAGGGATCACTGGGCAAGATGGTTCTTATCTGGCTGAATTCCTGCTTTCGAAGCAATACCATGTCGTTGGTATGTCGCGTCGCACCAGCTCCAGCGACTATACCCGCATCCGCCACATCCAGGACGAACTGACGATCGTACAGGCAGACCTGCATGATCAAGGCTCACTCTATAATATCTTCGAAATTTATCATCCCGATGAAGTCTATAACCTCGCCGGGCAGTCCAATGTCCAACTTTCCTGGTCACAATCAGTCCTCACAGGCGATTCTACTGCTCTGGGCGTGACCCGCCTCTTGGAATGCATCCGTCAGGTGACCCCCAAGGCTCGTTTCTATCAGGCCTCTACCAGCGAAATGTTCGGAGAAGCCCAGCAAAGCCCTCAAAACGAAAAAACCCCTTTCAACCCCCGTAACCCCTATGGCGTAGCCAAAGTATATGCCCATCTCATCACCGCTAATTACCGCAGGCATTTTGGTCTATATGCCGCGTCAGGTATTCTTTTCAATCATGAAAGCCCGCGCCGGGGACTGAAATTTGTAACCCGCAAGATCACCCACACTGCCGCCCAAATAAAGCTTGGCTTGGCTCAAAAACTTGCTCTTGGAAACTTGGATGCCCTGCGAGATTGGGGTTTTGCCGGTGATTATGTGCGCGCAATGTGGCTCATGCTTCAACAAGACACCCCCGATGATTATGTCGTCGGTTCAGGCATTGCCCATAGCGTGCGCGACCTTTGCCAACTTGCTTTTTCTCACCTGGGTTTGGATTATACAGACCATGTAATATTTGACAAAGACTTTTATCGCCCCAACGAGATTAATCCCCTGATTGCTGACCCCAGCAATACCAAGCGGAAACTGAGTTGGCAGCCCGAGGTTTCCTTTGAACAACTGGTGCAAATGATGGTTGACGCAGACATTAATGCCTTGACACAGCCTGAAATTAAAGGGCCATAAAAACTTAAATTCTTTCACATTCAGAGGGGAAATATATATTCTCCATTATAATGAATTTGAATCCTATCCTATCCTGATCGATAGTCCTTATTGAGCTTTTTTACAAAGTGTGCATCCCGATGGATAACAACGACCTAAGCAAACGCGAAATCGAAATCCTGAAGCTGGTATCCCAAGGCTTGAGCAACAAAGAGATTGCCCAGACACTCTTCATCAGCATCAACACCGTCAAAGTACATCTGCGCAATATTTTCGCGAAGATCAATGTGGCATCGCGTACCGAGGCTGCCCTCTATGCCATTGAACAAGGCTTCACCCCATCTCCGGGCCCGGAAGCCGTATCCATGCCGCTCCAGGAACATTCCCCTGTCAATAAATGGCTGCGGCGCTTCTGGTGGGTGAGCATCCCGATTGCGCTTGGGCTCATCATAGTCCTTTCGATACTTATCGCAAACGGTATCCTTTTTGCCTCCCCCACACCTGCGCCTAACCCAATTCAGGGCACCGCCAGCTTTGAACGCTGGCAGGAATTGGCACCCTTACCCGAGGCACGCAGCGGATTGGCCGCCGCCGCCTATGACAATGCTATCTACGCTATCGCTGGAGAAACAGAAAGTGGTATTTGTGGCATCGTTGACCGCTATGATCCACAGACGGATGTCTGGACACATCTGCGTGACAAACCAACTCCCGTCACGGATGTGTCTGCAGCTCTGTTGGGCGAAAAGATCTACGTACCCGGCGGGGAACTGGCAGATGGAACTGTCAGCACGGTACTGGAGCTCTACGACCCACGCAAGGATGCCTGGAGCCAGGGCGCACCAATGCCAAAAGCCATCAGCGCCTATGCCCTGGCAGCTCATGAGGGCAAGCTCTATCTCTTTGGCGGCTGGGATGGGCAAGATTATCTTGATAACATTTATATCTACGACCCTGCCAGGGATACCTGGCAAGAGGGCACACCCATGCCCGCAGCACGGGCTTACGCGGGAGCAGCCGAAGCAGGGGGGAAAATCTATGTCATTGGCGGGTGGAATGACGAAAAGTCCCTTTCTACTAATGAAGCCTACACACCCAACCGTGACCGTTCAGACGATGTCCCCTGGACACAACTACCTTCCCTCCCAGAGGGACAGCATGCTTTTGGGATGCAGGGTATTGGTGAACTTATCTTTGTGGTCGGTAAGAGCACCAACGAGCGCGGCACCCTCCTCCAGTTCCTGCCGCAGAACAATCTCTGGACCTTCTTCTATGAAGAGCCGCCAGCACCTATCGGCCAGCATCTCGCTGTCGCAACTCTGCAAGGCTACCTCTATATCCTCGGAGGTGTGGATGACGCGGGTTCGCTGTCCGATCACAACCTGGGCTATCAAGCAATCTATACTATTTATATCCCGGTGTTACAAAATGAATGAAAAACAAACTGACACAGATCTAATCATCGTCATTCTTAACTGGAACTCGCCTGAAGACACCAAGGAATGTATCGAGTCGCTTCTTCCGCAGATTCGGGAAAGTCAGAAGATCATCATTGTTGATAATGGCTCTTCCGATAATTCCGTAGAAATTCTTAATAAAACATTTTCAGAGATTGAAATCCTGAGAAACAGCCGCAATCTTGGCTTCCAAGGAGGTATGAATGTTGGCATCCAAGAAGCTATCAAACAGGGCGCGTCATCTGTTATGCTATTGAATTGTGACACAATAGCTTCACCACTGATGATGAGAACTCTACTAAATTCATCACCCAAAGATGCTGCCATTGTTTCCCCAGGTATTTACTTTGCTTCAAATCATAATGTCTTATGCTCAACAGGTGGAACAATTAACCCTGTTTTTCTTGATATTATTCGCCGTAAAAAGATTACTGACTTCAATTCACCCTTGCAGTTGGAATTCCTACCATCGCATGCCTGGTTAGTAAAAATAGAAGTATTCAAGAAAGAAGGCTTATTAGACGAGATATTTTTCCCACTATACTATGATGATCTTGATTTTTGTCTGAGACTCAAGCGAAAGGGATACAAACTCTACCTGATTCCTGCAGCAAAGATCTACCATAATGTATCTATGTCCGTAGGAGGAAAAAACAGCCCGCGAGAAAGATACTTAATGGCGCGCAATAGCGGCTACTATTTTCGGAAACATATGCACTTATGGCAAGCCCCCATCATCTTCATCTTCCGCTTGGGCAGCGGCTTTCTTTGGACCTTTCGCCTGTTCTTTTCAAATAACCTGGATGCAATTAAAACCTATTGGACAGGTTTTTTCAAAGGATGGTTCGGTAAAATGCCAAAGTCTCCCGTCTAATAATATGCCAATTTAAGCTTGACCCCTCATAGCTTCGAGACTGGCAATATCATCAAACGTTCCAAGATCAAGATATTTCCCCTCCTGGAATTTCACTCCGCTAAATTTCAACCCGGCTTTCAAAGCTTCGTTTATTACAGTTCCATAATCATAAATATGCTTTTCTTTGATGCAGTGATGCATAAACTCATTAAAACTCGGTTTCCAAATTATTGCCCCCCACATCCATTCCAGACTTGTACTGACAGGCTTATCGACAATTTCCAAGATTTGATCATCAACAGATAACCGTGTCATACCCGATTTTTCAGGTCGTTCCGCCTTGAAAAGACAAAAAACGCCATCCTGTTCTTCTTTCAAACTTTCAAATGCTGTCCGGTAAATATGCTCAGGCCTTATGATCGTATCCGGCATACCAAAGAACACAATTTTATCTTTCACCAAATGGTACCCTGCATCCATAGCCTCAGCCAAGCCTGGTGTTGCAGAACCTTCCCTATGCTCCCCATTATTTTCCTGCGCAACATAGCTGATATCGCAATTAAACCTGTGCCCGTCCCCAAAATATTGAATTAGCTGATGTTTATGCTCATTGATCACAAAGACGATATGCTGGACACCGGCATGAGTGATTTGTTCAAGGATAGATTGCGAAACTGGATAAAATTCACTGTTTTGATTAATCGGATATAACTCTTTAGGAAACGGCAAGTTCAGTCGAGCGCCCTTGCCTGCAGCCGGGATTAGGCCAACTAGTTTTTCAGGATCATAATGCATAATTTATGGTTCCTCAACCAGAATCTCCCCCAAATCAACCAGTTGCCCTGCTTCGATTTTGATACTCAGAGGGTGTTCACTATCCTGCTCCCGAACAACATAGGAATTGCCGGGTCCATACAAAATCGTGATTACATAATTTTCCGCAGGTTCAACATCGCTGAAATAAAACTCTCCCGTAGTTACGTTTACAATCGCTCTGGGATCATACTGTAATGAAAAGGCAATGGTTGGGGGAAGATTTGCTTGGTCCGCTGTAATGTTCTTCGAAAGAAACGGCGTCCCACCAATTTCAAGATTACCGTCCTTGCCAACCAACACCCCAATCACCACACCAGTGGTAGCCCCTGGCTCAGGGACTATCCAAATGATTTCTTCAGCTCCTCCATTAACAGGAACAGCTTGACCACAACCCGCAATAACCAAAATGGTTACTAAAAGTAAAAGCAATATTCTAAACTTCATCATCTGTCCTTTGGCTGTTATTAATATATTTTACTATAAACTAATAGAAGTAGAGTGTAAAAAACTCTACTTCTATTTCTATTTCTTTTGGAAAACTTATTTAAACTTAGGGGCTAATGTTAATACCCTCGTAAATAGCATAGGTATCCATGTCCGCAGGTGCGTTGTGACCTAATGTGTTAGACGTGCCAGCTATATCGCTGCCAGGAGGAGCCTCACAAACCACTCCGCCCACAAAACCATTTAACATTGGGCCCCAACCATCATAAAGATCAGTGATCCAACCCGCCCCATCAGGGATAACTGCGGGGTTGGAGAAATACATATCAACAGGACCGCCTGGATCGGTACCAACAGCATGGCAGGACACAGCACCTATTCCCAGGGTGCTGCCGCTCAAGTTGACAATAGTGATTGATGTCCACCAATCATCGGTTCCGTGCCACTGGCGTACGTCCGGGAAAACAACCGCATTTGTGGCATAGGCAGGATTAATAGCCATAAGCGTGCCCCCTTTGTCAGAACCGGGCAATATCGTAGTAGTTTGATTAAGTATGCCTACCAATGGTTGACTGGTTGAGTTTCCTGTCACAACCGCACTGCCAACGAATTTGACATAAAGGGCACAATCCGAGCTCATCCCTGCATATGGCGGGGTGCCGGGATCATAGGGAAATACAAAAGCAAAGGAACCAAACTCCACCTGACCATATGCAGGTATGGTTATAGTTTCTGAACAGGCTGCACCGGCTTTGGTTGGGGTATAACTGACTGTTACGTCAGTCGCTGTGCCACCCAGGTTCTGAATGGGAATCGCAGTCCAATAACCGTAATTATTTTGATTAACCATAGGTAGGATTGGGTATGTTAGACCGGTATCAAATCCATTGTAGGACAGAAGCGGTTTACCATAAGTACCATCCGCCCATTGAACAGCTGCAACAGCAATATTGCCTGTCGCTGTTAACGTTGCGGAAAATTTCTTTACCGTATGGGCTTCAGCCTGATTATCAATTGTCACAGAAGCATTGGGTTGCAAGGCGGTAATTGGTGAAACAACAAGACCATCACTGTAAGTAATAACTACATCCACCGGGGATGAGCTTGTGTTCTGGACAGAATAATAAGTATTGAAACCATAATTGCTATCCATCAGCAACGGAAGGTAGACTGTGCCAGCGCCACCAGAAGTACCAATGTAGCTGGCATAATTCATCGGGTCGCTAGAACCGTCTTTCCCGATAATCGTGCTCATTGAGCTTAGCTGCACACTCGAAGAAATCACCATCGAGCCCTGGAAGCTGGTGGTAAGACCCGGCAGTGTAGTGTACCATTTGGTTTCATAAGCAGCAATGGTATCGCTGGATGTTGCCTCAACGGACCCATCTGGATTGTAATAAGTTAATGTTAAGCTCCCCGCAGTGTTCGTAATGTTGGTTAGATTGACTGTGGACTCATACGAGCTTGGACCTTGAGCCTGGATGGGAACGACCATGACACCCACCATGACCAGAGCAAAAATAACTGCTAGTATTTTACGCATTGTCTACTCCTTTTATCTAGTAATTAATAATAGTATAAACGAATCGACTTACATACTCAATAATACTTTGGAAGTAATCTAAATATTATTGCTACTAAAGACATAATGCGGCTTTGGTTTTATCTTCCAGAAAGTAAAAACGCGGCACTCCCCCCCCTATCATCACAGATCATCAACCTCGCTACTCAAATGGATACTTTCCCTCAGTGATGCTCAAATATAAGCGTTCTATCTGTCTGGCTCTGCTTTCCCAATTAAATCGACTATCTTCCGAAAGGTCTATCGCCGCCTGTGTAAAAGCAATTTGCTTTACAGGGTCACTTTTCAACTTACAGACTGCCTCCGCCAAACTTGATGCCGCATCATCAACAACCATTCCCACTCCCCTTTCACGAACGTATTGGGCAACATCGCCCACATCAGTTGCAATAATCGGCTTCCCCGCAGCAATATAATTTGAAAACTTCATAGGAAAACGACCTCGATTAGCGTTAGTGTCCTTAAATGGCAGCCAGCACACATCACAAGCCGCCAGATTCAAACTCATCTCAGCCAGGCTTACCCCGCCTGTTTGAATAACCCGTTCAGGATGAGCTGCCAAAGCCCTTACACCATATTTACCCTTTCCAATGTGCAAAAGCTTGGCTTTAGGTATTTTCGCACAAACCAAATCAAATGCCTCTGCCATTAACTGCGCATCCTGCGGAAAAAGCGAGCCAACATAAGCAATGATAAAGTCGTTTTTATTTAAACCTAGTAGTCCTCTTGCCTTTTTCTTTGTATGGGTTTCCCAACCCGTAATATCAAACCCATTAGGTACAATTGTTATTGTTTTCTCATTCACGCCCAATTCCTGGGCACGCTGGGAAAGCGTTGAACAGATCACAGTTGTGGCTGCTGCTTTTGTGCGGAAGTGTTCCTCGAAGAACGTCTCCACAGGTCTTAAAATGGTCCGCAATAGATAATTAGGGCGCTCCTCCACAGAGCCCCCGCGGCCATACCAATCACACCAATCCAAAACCAATGGCACTCCTGCCCGCCTCAGTTTCAAAGCTGGAAACAATACCACCGGACGTGTTTCAAATGCATGCACAATATCAAATTCCTGTGAATTAACTAACCGCAGTCGACAAATCGCATTATACAGATCCCACCCGGCTCGAAGTGACCCGGTACAAAGATCCGGAGTTTCAATTATTTGAATACCATCGCTACTTCGTATGTGGCTCCTAAACCGGCCATCTCTTGAAGTTGCCATCAACGTAACCAAATGCCCAAAACGCGCCAGGTAACGTGCGAATTCATACGCCCTAAAATAAGTCCCTCTTTCAACGACATTATAAACAATCATCAAAATATTCATACGGCTTTGATCTTCTGTCCCTTGAAATAATGCCTGGCAGTTTGAACACAATATCCAGACAGTAAAATGGCGGCTGAGCCAATGCTCAACCAGACCAGCCCAACCGCTTGCCACCTCATTACAATAAACACCCCTGCAATTATTTTTATAATAACGGAGATCGCTTGCGGAAGCAGCCGTTTCATCTCCCATCCCACGGCAATCAGATAGACATTATTGAATTGATTAAGACTCCGCAAAAACAAAACAGGGCTGGCCATTATCAGCAGACGAACACCTTCCTGATAATCTGCACCAAGAAAAATCATAACCCAATCCATCCCAAGCAAGGAGAGCCCGCCCCAGATAAAAAGCCCCAGCGCAAAAAAACCGATTATTACGTAGCGCATTCTTTTATTGAACAGTTGAGCTGAAGCCTGGTAAGTCTTTATCAAGCCGGGTAACAACAAATTATAAATCCCCAATGGCACTGTCATCACCATATGAATCAGACTGGTCACAAATGCATAATTCCCGATTAACTCCGCATCCCCGTTTAACCATGTAAGAAGATTGATATCAATCTGCGAAAAGATCAGGCTCAGCATCTCCGATGCATTGAATGCAAATGAAAAACGGAAAACCTCTTTAGTGTTCAATCCAATACCTCTGCCAAATTTGGGTTTGCTTGCAATCCAGGCGGCAATAAAAACAATTAATGTGCATATCAAACGCAGCATCAAAATTAATATTATTGACTGCGTACTCAGAACCACAATAAATAAAATAGACAATAAACGTAACACCCTGGAGAAAACCAGTAGACCCGATGCCAATAATACCTTTTCTCGTCCCAGGAGGTCGGCGATGAATAGGTTAAAACAAGTATCCAGCCACACATCCAAGATGATTATCGCCAATAACGCTCTCTGGTAGATCCCGGGCTGAATAAAAGGTAAAACAACCCACAATCCAATTGCCCAGAATATGCCTGCGATAATTTTAAAACGAATTACACTTCCCGTTAAGACGCTCGGATGCTCTGATGTTGGAATGGTTTTTACCAACCACTCATTAAACCCCCAGTTAATAATGAACGCCATCATGACGATAGCCGCATAATTCGCTGCAATGATGCCGTATTTCTCCGGCGTTAACCACCACATCAGGATAATTGTGTAAGCCATCATCAAGACCTGGGTTAGCGCCATCGCCACACTGTAAGAAAACACCCTCTTGATTATCTTCTTATTTAACCACTGCATCATATTCTGTGTCTTCATTTACCTGATTACTTTAATAACCTCTATTGTTCTTTGCGCCAGAGCACATTGATTGAAAATGGTTGACCAAATTTTTTCAACGACTGGCGGGTCAAGTGATACCAGCGCGTATAATACGCGAACCACGGCATCAGCCACAAATCCTCATCACTAGCAATCACCTTGAAATCAGCCTCTACCTGTGCGCCTTTAATTCTCGAAAGCACTGTCGAGACCAGCGGATGAACAAACAAATGATCTGAATATAACAATGCATCTACGCAATGCACAGAATACCCACCTGGTTTCAATACCCTTTGAATATCAGCAAGAATAGCCTCCACCACAATTTCGTCGCTGGAAAAATGTTCGACTGTCGAAATGCTGAACACTAAATCAAAATGGGCATCAGGAAGTTCCGAAGAAAAAGCTCCGATATACTCCTTTATAATCTTAAACCCCGTGGATTCCATCAAACCCTTGGGTCCAAAGCCCAATCCTTCCAGTTTATCCAGATTCCATACCTCGTAATCATTCTTCAAAGCTGAAATCACTCGCGATTCCCCGCCACCAATTTCAAGCATACGACACCCAGGTTTGAAGTTGTCAACAATCAATGAATATATTAAGGAATCCTGATAAACTTTCAAATCACAGGTTGCCGGGGTTTGGTTTTGATGCACCGGCAATATATGAAAGCGCTTAAAATGTTCCCGTTTAGAATAAGCAAACTGTTTAAAATCATCAATCCCAATTTTGTTATGCGGTTCACCTGCAAGAGATGATAATGAAGGCTGCTTGCTAAAAGCCCTCCCTATCCAACTATCAAATTCCCTGTGAAGATCCCGAATAAAGCGCCGCAACCCACTTGCCATGATTATTAACCTGCTCCATTTAATTTAATGATTCCAGTCCAACTCGACAGAGATTTAACGTTTTCGAGCTAGTGCCAAGTGCGCGCTAAAAAAGCAAAGAAGGATTCGATTCAATATACCACATTGCTCAACTGCCCTCACCCAGCGATCCATTCTTATAGGTTTACCATAAGCGCTGATATAAGGCAGCACAACCAGATACTCATCGAAGCAACCCATCAAAAAAGCCTCTATTTCCCGGTATGAAAGGAGCCGCGTATGTTCATAATGATTTCCCGTAATCCGTCTGACAAAGCCAGGTATCCACCGTCTCGGTAGAAAACCAAGAAACCGAATCCCCGAATGCGGCTCCGGTAAAAATATATCGAATCGATTACGTGAATCAGCAGCAAAACCTCCTCCAGATTCAAGGCACCGCCAGATTTCTCTAAGAACCACCCCGGTCATATCCTCCATATGCTCAATAACGTTGATGCCTTGAGCAAAACCAAAAGATTCTTTGCCAAACGGTAAGCGCTGAGCATAAGCGCAAATAAAACTAACATTACTAATGTGCGATTGTGCAATAAGTTTCTTTGCCAAAATCAATTGAGACAAATGCGAATCAACCCCAAAAACCTCTTTACATCTCTTTGCCAAAGCAATGGCTCCTCCGCCAGAACCGCACCCAACATCCAAGGCATAGTCTGTTGAAAATGAGCCGTAAAACTCCTTATAACGAGAAAAAAACATGCCCACCATTTTCTCGGCACGTTCAGTTTGTGTACGGTAATATTTCAATGTGTCCTTAATGACTCTTTTAGAAAGTTGGGCTTCCCTTAAGAAAACCTGTAATAGTTCCTCAAAAGAAAGTGAGGTAAATCCTTTAGTCATTTCATCTATTTGGGACTGCTCTGATTTAGAGATTTCAGGACGCGGATATCGTAAATCCAAAATATCCAGCAGCCGTGGATACTTTAAATTACAGGAACTACAATACACGCCACCTTCAACATTCCTAAGCTGGTTTTTACAAGCCGGGCAATACAATTGCAAACCACTCAAGAGAACTTCAACCATGATATCCCAAGATGCACCATAATTGATTCATCATACCTACTCGTAATCAGATTTCCGATTAAGATACAAGACAGCTTCATGCATCCGCAACCAGGTTATTTCATTGATGCGGCTAATGGCCTCGGCAGACGCAGTGGGTCTCTCGACCATTTCCATAATGTTCTCAGCCAAGCATACAGGATCCGCTCCAAGTACAATCCTGCATAATTCAGGCAAACTCTTTGCGATCTCATCGGCAGCGAAGCAAGTAACAACCACTGGAATACCAAAGCTCAGGGCTGTTTTTACCGTCGCGCTTTGAGTTCCATCAATATAAGGTGCAACAAAAAGATTGGCAGCCTTAAAATGCAGCGAGGTCTCCCGATCTGTGACATATCGATCAATAATCCAAACCCTGTCCGAAATACCCAAATCATTTATAAAATTAATATAAATGTTCTTGTCTTCCCAGAACTCGCCTGCTACGACCAAGCCCAGATCATGTCCTCGCTCTTTCAGGATCCCCACTGCAGCCAATAAGTCCCTTAATCCTTTATATGGACGAATAATTCCAAAGAATAGAATTATTTTCTTGTCCACAGGTAAAGACAACTCTTCTCTAGCATCCTGTCGGGTGATATGAAGATCAGGAAATGCCGAAAATATAGGTAAGGGGCATTGAATAATATTCAGGTCAACCATCAATAAATCATGCAATCGTTGTCCTTCACTGTCATTCATCACAATAAATTGCTGACCTTGCTTCAATGTAAACCGGGCCAACATCGGATCAAAAACTCTGGGTTCATGCGGGATTGTGTTATGGATAATGAATTTAATCGGGAAACCTGTCCGCTTTAACCATTTCGCCAGAAAACCCAGAGCAGGTGCCCAGAATGTAACCCACCACTGAATAACCACCATTTCTGGCTCAAAAGCCTTAATTGCCAAAAACGTTCTTAACCAGCTGAATGGATTTAACGGACTCAGTAAATATTCAGCGTTGACTTTTATCCTTCCCGATCCGATATCCTTATCGGATTTGCCAGGAAATAACCATTGCGGATATTGTTTCTTGAATGAGACCATTTGAACATCATGGCCTTGTTCACGCAAATTGCGCGTCAGCAGGGTTGTAAAATGTGCAATCCCACCGCGATAAGGAAATACTGGGCCAATAAGTGTCAGCTTCACTAATAATGCTCCGGAGTGATTAGTCAGCCGCGCCAGCTTGAATAGCTACAGATAATTCAACCAATGATAAAGATTATACATCACGCACATATAAACAATACCTGGGCATTCGACAGCAGCCAATACGCACTATCTTGCCATTCGTTTCCAGCAACACCAACGCCTTATTTATAAATCAAGCCTAGTGGTTTTTTTGAACTAAAAATTGCACATGCCAACTGAGAAACTCATTTACAATTGGGGTTTTTGATAAATTTACTGATAAATATTTCACCGATTGGTCCAAAATTGCCACCTGCTGCGAACTTATCAGGCGACGCGCTTTCTTTATTGTGAACGGGTAGAGCCCCCAGTCGCCAAAGGCCCTCTCATAAGAATCAATTTTAATATCATAAGGTTCATCCGTCCAATTACTGTTGACACGCCGGTGCCGTTGGTTGAAGATCCAAACAGCCACCCGTTCACCGAGCAAGTGAAAAGGTGAAAAATTGTGCCCCCCGTTGGGTGAATAAAAAGGCGGAAAACTTAGATATAACATCCCTCCCGGCTTCAGAACCCGCAAGGCTTCTTCTAACAGCAACTCTGGTTCTGGTAAATGCTCAATCAAATTGGTACAAACAACCACATCATAGCATGAAGATTCAAATGGCACGTGCAATGCATCCGCTCCGACTTTTGGTAGCCCATCCTCAAACATTGTCGTTACATTCAAATCCAAACCAGTTATCCTTGCTCCAGCCTCTTTAAAGGCCACAAGAAAGCCCCCCTGACCACATCCCAAATCCAGCAGTAATTTCCCTTGCAATTCTATGGAAAAATGCTTTAAATACCGTACCAGCAATTCGCCCTGAAATTTCTCGAATCTATAATAATTCTCTGGAGAAATTAGCCGGCCGCGCGCCAGCTTGAATAGCTGCAGATAATCCGACCAATGATAAAGATTAGTCATCACTCACATATCTTTAATACATATGCGTCGCCCCATTTAAACAATACCTGAACATGTGGCAGCTGAAGCAAGGTTGTTGGATTGAAAAATTTACCTGTGTAGGGTTCTTTCGCACCAATATAAACGTACTCTACCCCCAACTCGCAGAGTGACGCGACCGAAGGGTCTTCTTCATACAAATCCAAAACAGCTTCTGAGCGCAACACAACCCCGTCATGATCCGGCCCAAAAGGAGAAAGCATTGTGCTGGCTGTTGTATGACGCCCCGTAAAGTACAGAATCCAGTATCCTGCGTCCGTCCCTATCGGGCTATTCTCCAGCCAAAAATCAGTATTGATCGCAAAAACAGCATCCTCTGGCGCATTGGCAGCGATCCAACCTATCGCCGTTTCATCTTCAGCCGTTATCAACTGTCTATAATCCTCTACATCACCGATTCGGCAAAACGAACCGACCACGGCTCCAAACATCAACAACCAAATGAAGATCGGCTCGATGCGCTTTGCGATCAAATTGGGTATCCATGAAAACACCACATGCACAAACAACCCAACCAGCAAACCTGCTGGCAGGTAAAGCATGATCATCATTCCAGTTATATTTGTGAACGCCAACAAGGGAATATTTAAACGGGAAGACAGGCCCTCAAGAAAGAGCATTAAAATCCATAGGGTGACCACCAAAGTCGTTTCGCGCCCAGCGCCCAGAATCCCAACAACCATCCCAAGTACTGCTAAAGCAATCAACCAGGGTCGCGATGCCAAACCAAAAAGGGTATCAAAATCGAAGTCACTAGAATATGCTCTCTGACCGGTTGTGTCATCCCACACTGCAGCTGACCGCACGCTGTAATAAATATCAAAAGCAGGCAGCAGCGCAGGCAGGATCAAGCCTAAGCTCACCACAACGACAATCAATATCCCAAGTAGGGTCCTTAGGATGTGTTTCTTTTCTTTACAAGCATGAACAAATTCTGCAATCGCAATCACTACCAATAGCGGAAGCATATAAGCCGCAACCTGAAAATGCAACAGGAAGACTCCTGCATTTAATAAACCTGCTGTCAAAGACAGCAATATAATGGAGATTTTAAATGTCGGCCACTCCACACGCCAAGCGCGTATAGCTTCCCAAGTCACCAGCGCGGCGATTAATAAGATCGATTGTGCACCTACCTGCGTGAAGCGCCCCCAATTGAAGTACCAAGCAGGCTGAAAACTGAACAAGCCCACCAATGCCATCCCCACAAGTGCCGCCAAGCGGCTGACCCTCTTATCCAGGAACAAAAACACACCAATGCCGCACAACCCATTCAGCGCTTGTGCAGTCCATAATAAAGCTGTGTGGGCAGGGATTTCCGTCAGGATCTGCAGCGGTGCTGTTAGTGCATACAAACCCAAGTGATACATATCCGTAGCCGTGGACGCAAAAGGAAGCAGCGTCAAGGGTAGCTGTCCCTTTGAAGCAGTCAATTGTGTCAATATTGCGTGATGCAGTGAATCGGTCCAAGCCGGGTATGGATATTGATATGCCAACCAGAAACGTGTCAACAGCGTCACACCCAAAACAGCTAGAACTAATCCGCCCAAATGCCCCAGCTTGAACTGCTTAAACCAGGATTTCCGCAGCCCCCAGATGATCAAAAGGAACATGCCCGCCAGCATCACCCAAAGTTTACTGCGCCCTATTCGCACCATAGGTAGTAAAGTGCGCATGAGGTAGTAAAACACCGGATAAAATGCGATACTTATCCCTATGGCGAGGAACCAACGCTGCAACGTTTTCCAGCGTCGCCATAAGCCGCTCACCGCCAGGAATGCCCACCCCGGGATTAGTAAGAGGAGTGCCAGAATGAATACGATTTTCAACTCAACCCAAATCACAGAACTCACCTATTATCCAACCACATAATTACGTTCATGAAAACGAAACTTCCCAATTACGCATCTTTGGGATACAAGCAAAACCTTTATTCAAACAGTAAGTGCAATTAATAACATACCTTAAAAGAATATCATAAATGGGGATCTATATCCAAGATATTTCTAGAATACTGACTAATTCGCATTATCTCTCATTCAATATCTTTATTTGGTATTCCAGAAAATCCTTTTTTGAAAACACTGCCTTTTAGTCAAGTTAAATAGCTGGATAGTCTTTACCAATCAAGACTCTGCAATTATTCATTTTCAAATGGAACACCTAAAGAAGCAGGAGCAGGGGCGCGCAATGCACGTAATATGCGCGAAACTGCCTTTCTTGTTTTAGCAGGTAAAACAGCAAGAACGCTTGTCACCCAATCAGCATTTCCGATATTTACCAACAGAAGTGTGAGGATCATCAGTGGGAACGGTGCTACTTGCAGTACCTGCGAAGGAACATTGGGCATACTGGATTGTAAGGCAAGGCCCATCCATGTCAACAGAGCAAACAGGTAAGCTCCAAGTGTCACACGGATTGGATTCCATCCTCCAAAGATAACTATCGCCAGGACAATCCAACCAATACCATCCAAACCTGAGATTGTCCCCTTCCACCCAGCTTTGACCGATAACGAATACATAGGTCCAGCAACACCCACAAGTGCTCCCCCAATGACAGTGTAAAGATATCGCATTTTGTTGACATTAATCCCGCGCACGAATGCAGCTACAGGACGCTCGCCAATACCTTGCAATGTCAAACCACCCCTAGTTCTGTAAATCCAAAAGTAAGCCAATATTATTAGAATATAGCTTAAATAAACCAGTATATTCTGCTCAAAAAATATCCGTCCCAAGATGGGAATCTCGCTTAATAGCGGCAAGGGAAAAGCCGGTGGCACCTTCGGACCGGATTTTCCCATATAAGGATTTCCTAAAAAGTAAGCAAGATCGCGGCACAACAAAGCCAGGATAAAACCCACAGCTACCTGCGACTGCTTAAGTGTGATGCTCGCAAAGGCAACGACCAATGCTACCAAAGCGCCGATAAGCGCACCCATAATAAAACCCAAGATCAAGCTCTCTGTGGTATCTGCCACCGCAAAACCAGCCGCTGCCGCTAATATGATAGTCCCGTTGACCGAAAGGTTGATTACCCCAGCGCGTTCGGTTATCGTCTCGCCAATAGATGCAAATATGACAGGAACAGCCGTCGCCAGAACACCTGCCAAACCGGTTAATAACAAATCAATGTCCATGTATTACTCCACCAGGGATTTGCGCGTAAACAGTTTGTTCACGCCTTCCATTATGAGCACAAATAAAACCATCGCGCCCTGTAAAACACCTGAAACCGTCGAATCCAACCCAAGTACAATCGGCAGTTGAATACTACCAATATTTAATATCGCAAAAAACAATGCCACCGGCATTACAAATATGGCTTGATAATTAACCAGCATTGCTACCATCAGGCCAAGAAAGCCATAACTCGATGAGATTGAAGGGATTAAACGATGGTAAACAGCAGTCACCTGAACTGCTCCGGCTAAACCAGCAAAAACACCACAAAGCGCAAAAGAAAACATCATATAGCGTGAAGTAGGAATACCCAACAGCGCAGCGGCGTTTTTGTTTTTCCCTATCGCTCGTAATTTTAATCCTATATAGGTATTAGATAATAAAAAGTAAACCGCAACAATGGCAACGATACCAATGCCCAAGGACCACCAACTCAAGCGCAGTCCATCAATTAGAGGTAGCCACAAACTCTCTGGGAAGGGTTCCGTGCCGCTCATCGAACCGACACCTGGGCGCTTCCAGGGGCCGAAGATCAACCAAATTGTCAATGAAGTTGCCACAAAATTTAATCCCAATCCACCAAAAATTTCATTTACTCCGCCAAAAGTCTTTAAGGCACCTGCAAGTAAAGCCCATATTGCCCCGCCCAGCATCCCTGCCAAAAATCCTAAAATAATAATTAATCCAGGAGGTAAGGCGCTATCCTGTAATAATCTAAAGGCGCCTGTCGTAAAAATAGCGCCGATCGTTATTTGACCCTCCACACCAATGTTCCACAATCCAACTGTAAATGTGACTAATACACCGGCTGTG